>Ga0228670_1000064_pt1 | contig 67669 bp, 68 predicted proteins | sample 85DmetaG_FD_182785 | JGI IMG/M metagenome (GOLD analysis project Ga0228670, IMG submission 182785) | Seawater microbial communities from Monterey Bay, California, United States - 85D | ecosystem: Environmental > Aquatic > Marine > Coastal | place: USA: California | collected 2016-10-13
ATCCTAATGAAGGAACTTGCATTTGCATAGATTCACCATCATAGTAACAACTGTTAGAACCAGTTCCTAGAATACAAACCAATGCAGGAGCATTTCCTGAAGCGGCATAGACAGCTGCTAACATATCCTCCTCTATGGTAATGACTGCATTTAAAAAAATTGCCTCCATCACCTCTTTTAAAATAGCACAGGCTTTTGGAGTTCCACAACCAGCTCCATAAAAATAGACTTCTGTTACCTCATCTTTTATATTGATGAGCTGAAACATGTTAATGATTCTATTGGTTAATTCTTCGGGAGAAATCACTGCTGGATTTAGCCCTAAAGTTCTTACTCTAAAACGCTCTTGTTTGTTGTTATCAATAGCTATCCAATCAGCTTTTGTAGAGCCACCATCTGCAATTAAAATCATGTAATTTGGTTTGTATTGTCAAATATATCATAAGAATATTGGTTACACAACAACTAACAAAAACTCAATCGTTTTCGAAGAAAAAATAATTGTTATCCGATTGAAATATTTAAGATATATATTAAATAAAAAACTGATTTAACTACAGAATGGTTTTCTTGTGAACAAGTTTTATTTTATTATTTAAGAATTCACTATTAAAATTTTTATTAATAGTTACAATATCAATGATTTCTTTTCTTATTTCAATATCAATTGTTAATGGGTTTATAATTCTATAACAATTGGAATCATTGGTTATCTCAATAGATTCGTTATTATTTAATAGTTCCTCTGTCATTTTTTCTTTTTCCCCAAGAGAGGTTATTTTAATCGTATTTTTAGATTGATTTATATTATTTAGGTAATTGGCTAAATCAACTATTTTAATTGGTGTATTCATTTCCAATAAATACATTGAATTTCTATTTTCAATAGAAAAATTTAAAATACTTTTGGCAACTACAGAATCATAAATGAAATATCTTTCAACATCTTCACCTCTAACTTCCAAAATTGTTCCATTTTGGATATTATCAATAAAAACTGGAACTACAGATCCGTGAGAATTAATCACATTTCCAAATCTAATAATTTTAGTATTCAGTGTCTTGGTATTAAAATAAGATTTTAAAAATAATTCCGCTAACATTTTAGATAATCCCATATTATTGATTGGATTCACAGCTTTATCTGTTGAAATAAAAATAAAATCAGAAACTTTATGTTTTAATGATGATGTATATACATTGATAGTACCTTCTACATTGGTTCTAATCAATTCATACATATCATTTTCAACTAGTGAAACATGTTTATATGCTGCGGCATGTATGACTAACTTTGGTTTATACAAACCCATAATAAAGTCGATTTTTTTATGATCTCTTATGTCTCCAATTTCATAATTGAAATCCGGAGAAGAATATTTTTTCTTTAATTTAAAAAGATGTAATTCTGAATGATCTAGCAAAACAATATTCTTAAAATTAATTTTCACTAATTCCTCAACTATTTTACTCCCAATAGATCCACCTGCACCAGTAATCAAAATTGTATGATGTTGATACTTTTTCATGAATTCATCACTAATCAAAGATGTACTTTTTTGAAGTGCCTGCTTTATAAAAAATGATTCAAACATTTATTTCTACTTTTCTAATGAATTAAAAACCTGTGCTATTCTGTCAAATTCTTCATTGGTTAAATTAGAACTAGAGGGTAAACACAAACCTTTCTGAAATAGCGTCTCGCTAAGGTTATCACCAAAATACAAGGTACCTTTTAAATACCTTTGAAGGTGCAAAGGATTCCATAAAGATCTTACATCTATGTGGTTCTTAGTAAATTTCTCTTGGAGATCTAACTTAGAGATTTTGAGATGATCTGTAGTAATACAATTCAACCAAAAATTGGAGTAAAAGTCTTTACTATAATCTTGCTGCAACTCAACTCCTTCCATCTCAGCAAGTAAATTGGAATATCTATGATGGTTTAATCTTCTTTGTTCTATCCTTTTTTCTAACACTTTTAATTGCTGAAGACCTAGACCTGCTAATACATTACTCATTCTAAAGTTAAACCCAACATCGCCGTAGCTAGCATCATCTATTTTAGCTTGGGTAGATAGGTAAATGGCTCTTTCTTTGTCTTTCTTGCTTCTACACAACAAAGCACCTCCAGAAGAAGTTGTAATAATTTTATTTCCATTGAAAGAGAGTATAGAATAGTCACCAAAATTACCACATAACTTCCCTTTATAAACAGAACCTAACGCTTCAGCAGCGTCCTCTATGATAGGAATCTCATATCTATTGGAAATTTCAAGTAGTTCATCCCATTTAGCAGGCATCCCATAGGAGTCTACTGCGATAATGGCTTTTGGTTTTTTATTTTTTTGAAGACGGTTTTTAATAGCTTCCTCAAGGAAGTTTGGACACATATTCCAAGTTTCTTTTTCACTATCTACAAAAATAGGGGTTGCCCCACAATACAATATAGGGTTTACAGTAGCACAGAAGGTAAATGTTTGACAAATTACCTCATCTCCAGCACCAATATCTAACATTTTTAACGCTAAATGTATGGCTGACGTTCCTGAATTTAGAGCAGCCACATGCAGCTTGTTATGATAAAATTTTTCTATAGATTTTTCAAAATCACCAATATGTGGTCCCACAGTACTAATCCAATTAGATTCCATGGTTTTTTTAAAAAAATCTACATCATCATTTTCAAAATGAGGTTTAGAGAGCCATATTTTGGAAGACATACAAGGTGGTTTTATAAATATATTTTAAATCATTAAAAATATGGTAATTTTTAATATACTCTTTATTGATAGCATTCTTACTAGGAAATAATACTTTCATATTATATTCAATGGGGTCTTGTTGGGTTTTAAGAATTTCTTCCTCATTAAAAAAATGCAACGAAGCCGGCCCTGTTAACCCCGGCTTTATGGTTAAAATAATTTGATCTGTAGTTGGGAGGTAGTTCATTACTTCAAAAACATCCGGTCTAGGCCCTACAAAACTCATCTGCCCAACCAAAATATTAAATAGCTGTGGCAATTCATCTAATTTATATTTTCTAATAGTTGCTGAATATTTTGAAACTTTGCCAGTTTCATTAAAAGTTCTAATCTTTACAATAGTGAATAGCTTCCCATACTGCCCTACTCTATTTTGAAAAAATAAGCCAACACCTTTGGTATCTAGAGAAGCAGCAATAATCAGGATACCTATTGGAAGAATAAAAATTGGGATGAGTGTTATAGACAATACAACATCTAAAACCCTTTTCAAGGTTTTTTGGTTTGTTGATAAACCAACAATTTTTTTAGGAGTTTTAGGAGACATTTGTTTTGTTTAATAATCAAGAAAAGAAATAACTCTTTTCATTGATGAACAACTCAAAGGTATGAGAAGTTTTTAGTTCATACAAGAACAAAAAAAACGCCCTGATTACCAGAGCGCTTTTTTATATATACTAAATGGATTCCTAATTACTTTTTAAGCAACCAACTACTAGACTGTATTTTATCTCCTAGACCATCTACTAAGTTAATTCCCATTTGATCACAAATAGGTCTTTCTGGGATGGTATTATTGTTTTGATCTCCACCATTAGCAAAACTCAAATCATAGGTAGCACCAAAGTCTAGGGCTATCTTTTCAATGGTTTTACAGACGGTTCTATCTTGATCTATAGACAACACACAATGATCTACAGATTTTATATTAGAGACGATAAAAACACGTTCTTGTTCTTGTTGAAATTCTTTAGATCCTTTTAATGCTCTTTGATGATCGTTATTTACAATCACAAACAATTCATCAGCCAGGGCTTTTGCATTGTTAAAATACTCAATATGTCCTTTGTGTATGGGATTAAAATACCCAGATACTATCATTCCTTTTTTTTTACTCATGTTATTCTTTTTTATCTTCCAAAATCATCTTGTACTCGTATAATATCGTCTTCATCCGAAGGATGGGTAGCATCGGTATGTTGCCAAATTTCAGCTACTACCGAAGTTTCGTTCAAGCCTATTAAACGGTGACGCTCCCCTTGTTTTAAAATGATTTGATCACCTTCGTTATATTCTTTCATCTCATTTTCTTCATCAGAATCACTTCTAATAATCCCAGCAGTTCCTTTGTATACTTGCCAAATTTCTGCACGTCTGTTATGATATTGCCAAGACAAGCGTGCGTTGGGTTTTACTATCAATATTTTCGGACTCAGTTTCCCTCCAATTTTTAAGGTGTTTACGTCTATACCTTCAAAGAATTTATTAGAAAAATCTTGTGCTTGACTTTCATCAATCACTAAAAATCCTCCCCAAGGTCTTTCAAAATCATGAGAAACTACGTTGAATCCAAAAGATTCGATCTCTTTTTTTATTTCTTGATACATGTATTTTTATTTAGTGTACATTTTTTGATAATATGCTTGATAATCTCCAGAGGTTACATTGTTCACCCATTCTTGATTTTCTAGATACCATTTTACTGTTTTTTCAATCCCTTCCTCAAATTGTAAGGAAGGTTCCCAACCCAATTCGTTTTTTAATTTTGAGGAGTCTATTGCATACCGTAAATCATGACCTGCCCTATCGGTTACATAGGTAATGAGTTTATCAGAGGTTCCTTCTTCTCTACCAAGCAATCGATCTACGGTTTTAATCATCACTTTAATCAATTCAATGTTTTTCCATTCATTAAAGCCACCAATATTATAGGTCTCTCCTAATTTACCCTTATGAAAAATAACATCAATAGCCATTGCATGATCATCTACAAATAACCAATCACGCACATTTTCTCCAGTGCCATAGACAGGTAACGGTTTATTATTTACAATGTTGTTTATAAATAAAGGAATTAGTTTCTCTGGAAACTGATACGAACCATAGTTATTAGAGCAATTAGATATAACAGTAGGCAAGCCATAGGTATCCGCAAATGCTCTTACAAAATGATCTGAAGATGCTTTGGAAGCAGAATACGGAGAGTGAGGATCGTAAGCTGTTTCTTCTGTAAAAAAACCTTCCTCTCCCAAAGATCCATAAACTTCATCAGTAGACACATGATAAAATAAATGATTGGTAAAATTTCCATTCCAAGATTCTTTTGCAGCTTGCAATAAATTGAGTGTACCCATCACATTCGTTTGTGTAAATGAAAACGGATCATTAATAGAACGGTCTACATGAGATTCTGCTGCCAAATGAATAACACTATCTATTTGATGTTTTTTAAAAACTTGGTTTACTTTTTCTACATCACAAATATCGCATTTTACGAAAGTGTAATTTTCTTTATATTCGATATCTTTTAAATTCTCTAAATTACCAGCGTAGGTAAGCACATCCATGTTTATAATATGATAATTTGGATATTTGTTAACCAATAATCTCACTAAATGAGACCCTATAAACCCTGCACCTCCGGTTACTAAAATGTTTCTCATGAGTTGTGATTTATTTTATTAATACAATTGGTTAGTGAATCCCTCCAATGAGGAATTGTAACTTTAAAATCAGATTTTATCTTAGATTTATCTAAGACTGAATACAGAGGTCTTCTAGCTTGTGTGGGATAGTCTTTTGTTTCAATTGGAATTACTTTACAATCAATATTGCTGATTTTCATGATAGCAGTTGCAAAATCATACCAAGAAGCAACTCCTTCATTAGAGTAGTGATAAAGGCTTCCTTTCTTACTTATTTTTGTTAAACTTACATCACTTAAAATATCCAAACACGTTTTAGCCAAATCTTTGGCATAGGTAGGAGTTCCCTTCTGATCAGAAACAACCTTTATAGATTTTTTTTCATTTCCTAAACGCAACATTGTTTTTACAAAATTATTCCCGTAGACTGAATACAACCAAGAGGTTCTAATCACAATCGCATCAATACTACCATTGAGAACTGCCAACTCCCCTGCTCTTTTGGTCCGTCCATACACTCCAATTGGGCTAACTGGATCTGATTCTTTGTAGGGTTGTGAATGGTTTCCATCAAACACATAATCTGTAGAGATATGAATTAACTTCCCATCTACTTTTTTTAGGGCATTTGCCAAATTCAAAACCCCTTCAGAGTTCACTTTTTGAGCAATCAGTGCCTCCTCTTCTGCTTTATCAACCGCAGTATATCCCGCACAATTAATCACTGCATTGATATGTTGATCTATAATGAACGTATTTAATACCTCTGCATCACAGATATCCAATTCAGGAAGGTCTTTAAAGACACATTCCAAGTTTTCATAATCAGAAGCCAAACCTTTGATTTCAGACCCCAATTGACCGTTCGACCCTGTGATTAACACCCTCATATTTTAGTTTGTAAATGGGGTTTCAAATTCTGAAAAAAATGGAAGTTTTACATCTTTCTCTGAAACCAACACTTCACGTTCGTTGACTCCCCATTGGATGTTTAGTGTTGGATCATCCCAACGAATTCCAGCATCATATACTGGTGTATAGTTATTATCTACTTTATAAGCAACAATTGCGGATTCGCTTAATACCAGAAAACCATGAGCAAATCCTCGAGGAATGAATACTTGTTTTTTGTTCTCTCCCGAGAGTTCAACAGTAATATGTTCCCCATAGGTCTCAGATCCATCTCGAATATCTACTGCAATATCCAATACTTTACCTTCTATACAACGAACTAATTTAGCTTGAGCATAAGGAGGTTTTTGAAAATGTAAGCCTCTCAACACCCCTTTAGAGGATTTTGATTCATTGTCTTGCACAAATGATATTTTCCCAATAGCTTCCTCAAACTTTTTTTTGTTATAACTTTCTAGAAAATATCCTCTATTATCCCCAAATACAATAGGTTCTATAATCGAAAGTCCTTCTATGTAGGTATTCACAAACTTCATTTATTTAATCAAATTAAGGAGATACTGACCATATCCATTCTTTTTCAAAGGCTCAGCTAATTTTCTAACTTGTTGAGCATTGATATACTTCATTCTATAAGCTATTTCTTCCAAACAAGCCACTTTTAAACCTTGACGTTTTTCAATAGTTTCTATAAACTGCCCAGCTTCCATTAAAGAATCGTGTGTTCCGGTATCTAACCAAGCGAACCCTCTTCCTAAGGGTTCAACTTTTAAACTTTGCCTTTTTAAGTATTCTTGATTTACGGAGGTAATTTCCAATTCTCCTCTTTTTGAAGTTTGTGTATTTTTGGCAATTTGTACTACATCATTGGTATAAAAATACAAACCAACAACTGCAAAGTTAGATTTTGGATCATTCGGTTTCTCTTCTATAGAAATGACGTTTCCTTTTGTATCAAATTCTGCTACTCCATAACGCTCAGGATCATTCACATAGTACCCAAATACGGTAGATTTCCCCTCTGCTACATTTTTTCTAGCATTTTGTAACATCCCCGAAAAACCGACTCCATAAAAAATATTATCACCCAGAACCAAACACACATCATCTGTTCCAATGAATTCCTCCCCAATAATAAAAGCTTGGGCTAAACCGTCTGGACTTGGTTGTTCTGCATAACTTAATTCTAACCCTATTTCTTGTCCATCACCCAGCAACTTCTTAAAATTCGACAAATCTTCTGGAGTAGAAATAATTAAAATCTCTTGAATACCCGCCAACATTAACACAGATAAGGGATAGTATATCATAGGCTTATCATATACAGGTAACAACTGTTTGGATACCCCTTTTGTAATAGGATACAAACGTGTGCCTCTACCACCTGCTAATATGATGCCTTTCATATTTCAAAGTTAATCATTCTTTTTAAAAACATCTAGTTTTAAGAAATGAAGTTGAGGTATCTTAAAAAAAGACTACAGTCCGGCGCTAATTTACTATTTATTATTATTATTTGGATAATGCATCCATCAAAATATCAGCGTATGCATCCATATTAGCATTTTTACCAACATATTCTAAAAATGTACTTTCTCTGGAATGACCTGTAAGTTTCATTAGAATGGGGGTGGGTATTTTCCCATAATGATTGGTTGCAAAAGATCTTCTGAGGTCGTGGGAAGATAATAATTGATATTTTGGAAATTGTCCTAAATAACTTTTTGATGGCCGCTTAATGGCCGTTTAATGGCAGTGCTATATATTAGCCAAAACCTTTATAATTGGCGACAGTAGGATTTAGAATTAGAACAAAAAACAAAAGTTATGTATTTATTAAAATTTACCTGTATGCCCAAAAATCTGTTAGGTTAGAAACTTCTACAGGAATAAAAATTTATAGTAAATATTGGAACAAAAATCTTCAACAAATAGATTATGAAGCTCCAAATTTTCAAAAAAACAATCAAAAATTAATTGAACTAAAAAAATATGTTTTAGATAAAGTAAATGATAGCACAAAAAATAATTTAGACTTACCGTGGTTAAAACTTGTAGTAAATAAATTTAATGGAAGACAAATTTTTACAGAAGAAAATACTGTTGTATTTCAGTCAAAATTGTGGATTAAAAATAACTCATCTAGGATAAAACCAAATACAATTAAATTTTATTCTGTTTTTATTAAAGTTATAATAGAATTTGAAAAGGATATAAATCAAAGATTAGTATTTGAAGAACTTAATTTAGTTTTACTAGAAAACTTTAAAAATTGGTTGTTAAATGAAAAAGAATATTCAATTAATTATTCTAATGGAATTATAAAAGGACTAAAAACAATATCAAAAGAAGTTTTAAAGCGTGAAATTAAGGTAAATCAACAAGTCTTCTATTTAAGTTGCTTTAAAAATGATAGCAGTAAAAAAATCATTAATTTAATTTCAATCTCAGAATTCGAAAAAATTAAAAACTTAAAAATTCAATCTAATTCTTTATTAAACTCAAAAAAGTGGATTCTGATAGGTTACTCCATTGGCCAAAGAGTTTCAGATTTACTCGAATTATCTATCGATAATGTAAGACAAGCGAACAATAATGGATTATACGTAGATATCAATCAAAAAAAAACAGGAAAATTTGTTACCGTTGGTATTGTTGATAAAGATGTTATTGATATAATTTTAAATAGTTTTCCACACAAAATTTCTAATTCCAAATTCAACCAAGACATAAAAAAAATTGCTGAATTAGCTGAAATTAATCAAATTGTTGAAGGATATAAATATGATGGTTCTAAAAAGCGAAGTTATTTAGGACAATTTCCAAAATATCAATTATTATCTTCCCACGACCTCAGAAGATCTTTTGCAACCAATCATTATGGGAAAATACCCACCCCCATTCTAATGAAACTTACAGGTCATTCCAGAGAAAGTACATTTTTAGAATATGTTGGTAAAAATGCTAATATGGATGCATACGCTGATATTTTGATGGATGCATTATCCAAATAATAATAATAAATAGTAAATTAGCGCCGGACTGTAGTCAATTTACTTTGTTTAAACACTTGAATTACAATATTTTATGTGATTTTAGATAGATATTTCATTACTAAACGGCCATGAGATTTTAACTTTATAAACAAGGGTACATATTACTCATATAATCTTAACGAGGGTAACTATACTAAAAATTTACCTCTATTATACTAATAGATATAATTATTAAGTTTAATAAACAGATCATAAAAAAATTAGGCGTTACGAATTACTTTAGTAATCACGAATTATTTGACATTTTATCAAAATAGTAATTCATTTAAATTTTATATATTCCCTCACGATTCTAAAAGACCCTAGTGAGGTTTTTTTAATAATAGACCAATCTTAAGAAAGTAAAAAACATTTAACAAAAACTAATATCATTGAATTATAAAGAAACGCTATTTTTTATTGCCAAATGTTTGACTATTTCTGTGGAGGACAGGAATAAGGAAGCAATTGAAAAACAGTTGCAATCAAATAATATAGATTGGGATGCGGTTGTAAAAGTAAGTACTGCTCATTATGTGTTTCCTGCATTGTACTGTAATTTGAAAAGGGCTAACTTTTTACATTATTTACCTGAAGAGTTAGTTACTTACATGGAATATATTACCAAATTAAATAGAGAGCGGAACGAGCAAATCATCACTCAAGCCAAAGAATTAAATACACTGTTGTTAACTAACAGCATCACACCAATATTTTTAAAAGGAACGGGGAATCTATTAGCAGGAATCTATGATGATGTTGCTGAGCGTATGGTTGGAGATATTGATTTTATTTTCTCAAAAGAAGACTATCCCAAAGCAATTACTATTTTAATAGATTTTGGTTATTCTGAAGTGACTAAATATGAGTACTACTTTCCATATGATAAACACTACGGAAGACTTCAAAAAGAAAATAACATTGCTGCTATAGAAATTCACTCAGAAATATTAGGAATAGAAAAATACAGAAAAGAATTTAATTACAGTGTTGTGAAAAAAGATTCCCAAGTAATCAATGAAGTTAGAGTTTTGAGTTATGCAAACAAATTGAATTTATCTATTATAGCGAATCAAATAAACGACTATGGGTTTGAGTATAAGACGATGGCTTTAAGAAATGCTTATGATGTTTTTTTGTTATCTAAAAAAACGAATGCAAAAGTTTCAGTAAATGCATTAGATAAACTAACCAATCCTTTAAATTGTTTTTTAGCAGCTTGCTATGAGATTTTTAACAAGGTAGATAGTTTAGAATACAATAACACAAAAATGTCAGCTTCCTATTTAAGTGTTTTTAATAATCAGTTTACCAACAGTAAAACAACAAAAAGACGACACAAACGCATTAAGACTTATTTATTCTTAAAAAGTAGATTAGGCATTATTTATAAGTCCATCATATATAAAGAGTATCGAGTTTGGTTATTCAAAAGGGTAACAGATAAAAACTGGTACAAAGAAAAACTAGTTCATTTGAATTTTAAAAAGTAATATTATCATACTTGAGGCATAAAAATTTGAATTTCTGGTGAAAAAATGCCAAAATTTTCATTTTAGTTATTACCCCCACGAAAAAAAAAGATACTTTTTTACCAAAATTTCCCAAAAATTTGAACGAGAGAATTGACCTCCCTCTAAAGACATCGAAAAATGGGATATATAAGGGGTGATACCTACGGGCAGTCCTCCAGGGGGGGCACCCAACTAACTTTAAATTTAATCAATGAGATTTTTAAAGCCGAATCAAAAAGCTCAATTTTAATTGGCATAGAAAAGCGTCTCAAAACAATTATTGTAGCAAAAGTTTAGCATTTATTCTTCTAGTACCCTGATTTTTCGCTGTATCATAGCCTCACAGAAATCCAAAGGATTATAATGAATAAAAATAAGACACTATGATAAATGCAGTTATTTACTCAAGAGTTAGTTCTGAGTCAGAGCGACAAGATACTCAAAGACAAACCACAGAATTAAAACAATATGCCAGTAGAATGGGATATAACATTGTCGAAGTTTATGAGGAAAAAGTTAGTGGATTTAAAAAGAACGAGCAACGGCCAGTTTTCACCAAAATGTTAGAAGATATTAATACTAATCAAATTGACAAGATTCTTGTTTGGGAACTTAGTCGAATTGGAAGATCAGTTCTTAATTCCCTTCAAAATATTCAAATCCTACATGATTTAAAAGTCGGAATCTATATTAAGAATTTCAACTTAGAAACATTAAATGACGATAAGACTCCAAATAGCCTATCCATGTTCATGGTTCAAATATTATTTGCAGTCGCTAATATGGAATCTAAAATGACTCTCGCTAGATTACAATCAGGTTATCGAAATCACATCAAAAAACATGGTTCTAAAAGCGTTGGTAGAAAAAAAGGCAGTGTTGACAGTGACGAAAAGATACTTGAACGTCATTCAGATGTTGTACGACTATTAAAGAGGGGCCTATCCATCAGAAATATAAGTGCAATAACAAACAAGTCTTCCAATACTGTTTTGAAAGTTAAAAAGTTGATGTAATGGATACCTTTTTCACAATTTATTTTATTGTTGTTGGAGGGTTGTTCATTTTAAACTTGATATCTGTGCTAATTAAATTCTTGACAGGTGACGGTGAAGACTGGCAATTTCATTTGGCAGAGGATGTTTTGAACTGGTGCCTCTATTTATATCCAATTCGAAAACAAAAACCACTACTTACTTTAGTTGACGGGAAATCTCATCTCGCGGGGGAATATTGTTTCTATAACAACACAATTACTATTTATAAGGATAACAATGTAATACGACAAGAACTCATCAATACCGTTATCCATGAGTATTTCCATTACTATTTAATTACATCAGAATCTAAGTCTAAACTCTACCATGATCAATTGGAACAATTCTCATTGGCGCAACACCCGCAGGAAATTCTTTGCAATACTATGGGAGAAACTCTCACAAAGGTCTATTTGAAAAACAATTAAAAATGGTTCTTATTTGACAAATAGTTCAATACCCCAACCAATCGTGCCAATTAGATTTAATTTACTACGTTATTCAAAATCACGTATTCAACATATAAAATCGAGAATTAGTAATTATTCCTGTGGGTGCTTTGTGTCTTTTAACTGTCAAATTTATTACGACAAAAAACTATCAATTCATTTAGTAAAACCACACGGGATGGTTCTATTTCGTGATCAGGTAGAATATTTAATTTTTCTTTAAAAAAATCATCTAGTAACTCCATATTAGGTGGATTATTAGACCCACAATTGATCAGGTATTGGTTATAATACTCATAGTTTAAATTATTTTTTCCTTTTATCATCTTTCCTTAGTTTTTGAAGTTTATCTATTATAGATTCTCTTAGAATATCTGAAATTTTTATTTGTTCATCTATAACGCACTCCATCAAATTATTGAATTGACTTTCGGTTATTCGAACTATTACTCTTTTTGACTTTTTCTCTTTCATAACTGTGTTTATCTATAAATATCATAGAAAATAAAATATGTCAGACAGTTGATGATTTTTATTAGAACATAAACTTTGAACTTATTATCAAAGGGTAATTTGAATATAAGTCTACCTTTGCATCAGTTCTAAGAGTACGTGCTCTGCCCACCGCCTGAATTAGATCAGATTCGATGTATGAAAATTGAATCATTCTTAAACTTTCATTATCAAAACAATTGAACTTAAATTCAAATCCATTATAGATTACCTTTTGATATGACATAGTCAGATCCGAAGTTTTAAACTCTATGCCTAAAACCTTTGCTGTTAAAAAATACACCACATTATTTATATGTGGGGTTCCCACCACCGCAATGTCTTTTCCCTTTAATTCATCGTAACCACTACAGTTTCCAAACCACATATTTGTTGGGTTTGAAAAGTGGTTTTGATACGATTTAAATGTAATTACAGGAGTGTCACCTACTCTACTTACAATATCTTTTGTGTTTTTATTTAAGGAGTTTCTGGAGTAAGATTTAGTGGTATATTGAATTATCCTTCCTTTTTGTTGAACTTCTGATATATCAATGACTTCAAGACGATCTCCGAAGAGACGTTTATATAAATTGATAGGTGCTGTGGCAGAGAGAATGATTGTTTTTTTATCTCGTAGGAGATCCCTTTTAACAACATAATGGACAATATCTGGTTTATGTGTATCACGAACATAGAATGAACTACTAAAAAAGTCAAATAGATTAGATTTTAGAGTTTCATGGGATAATTGTGAAACCTCTTTAATAAGTTGATCAAGGTCGAGATTAAAGATCGGCGTGGAACGAATTTCCATAATGGGAGTATCCATGAGTGACTTGATAATAAATTCTAATTCTTTACTTTTTACAATTATATTGATAGAAAACAGATCAGATATTTTAAATGATTTGATATCAATAAGAGATTTAAGAGGATCTTCGTCAAACACGATAGTGTCATTAGAAAATGTAGAATGAATTGCTCTTTTATGTGTAGTGAGAAGTGATGAAGTTGTTGTATAACAGTCCCTCATCACATTAATATATGAGTTAGCATTCTCTATATCTTTCTTAGAATATTGATCCTTATTTTTGGGGTTAACAATTGAATAAAGAACCTCAATTGATTTGTTAGGGAGACCAATCGAATAGTAATAATTCATTTGATTATTAATAGATGAATTCTCAAATATAATAGAGTCAGGAGTAGTCTTGTAATTAACTTTCATTCTACCACCGATTTCGTTTTTAAGGTCATTTGTAGGTGCTGCAATAGTAGCATGAACACTTGTTATTATTTCCGTTTTCCCTAATGATGTAGGGACTCTAAATAGATAAACACCATCGACTTTATCGTCGTTAACTATACGATCAAACTCTTTTTCAAACTTCTCTTCTGCATCTACTAATGAAATAGGATTTGAGGACTCAATCACTTTTATTTTACCTCGCTTATCGATTGACTCAGAGATGAAATCTTGAAGATCAGAATCTTCAGGGTATGGAGAAAACTCACCAATGGGTTGAGGAGGATATTGAACCTTTTTTAGATAAGTTAAAATGGCAAAGTTATTTGGAGTGTAATCAGTAACACCCTTTGAATTAAATTTAATCATCATCTTATTCATCAGTTTAAACCCACCATTTACGTAATGTAGATTTCGCGCCAATCCAAATAGTTCCATGTGTGTTAACCATTTTCCTTTTAAAAACTCTCTAAATATTCTAATGTTTCGTGACGATTTGTCAAAATCGACTTTTTGAAGTTCGCCCCTATTATAGTCGTAGGAGGGGGGATAATTATTACTAGTGTTAAACTTTGCTCCAGAATGGTAGTTCTTATAGTTATTATATAAGAGTTCCCATTTTGGTGCAGTTTCTACTATAGTAGAGTTGATATCCTTTATTGGTAGGGATCTAGTCCTCATACTATCCCCAGCACATAGAATTGTTGAACTAATAAAAATTAAATGAGACAACCTAATTGGAGAGTGAGAGGTAACAGTAGCTAAACTTCCCCCAAAATAATATCGTGCCTGATCCTTGCAACTTTGGTCTGCTTCAGGAAACAACTTTAGTAAACCCAATGAAATTAACTTGTGGATTTTGGGATTAGTTACAGGATAATCTAAAAAGAGTACTACTCTAAACTTAATTAAAGTTTCAGAAGATGAAAACGTCTCATACCATAGCTGTGGTTTAATTTCATACAAATGTAGACGATGATAAACTTCTTTTATTGATAACTCTCCATCATCAAAATCTAATGCAAATATTGACTGACAAGTCCAATTATCATTTGAGGGGGTGCCATTAAAGATACCTGGTGACCACGTAAACGAATTAGGAGGTGCAACTACATTAGAAAACTGATCTATTGTTACATCTATGTTTTTGTTGAGTCTTTTATTTATGTGTGAACGGATCGACCAACCTGGTTTCTCTGTTAAAGTTGTGGAGTCTATGGTAATTGGATATGTTTTGTCTATCATATTAGAAAACGTATCGAAATATTTCGGGATTGTCAAGCCTAAATATAAAGGTGTGAACTGACACCTTTATATTATATTAAAAAAATCGTTTCAAAAATAAAAATAAAAAAGTCAGTATTTTATTTGGTGGAATAAATAATTTATTTATATCTTTGTGATCAAATTATATTAATAATGGAATTGAATTACATACCGATCAAGGAAATATTATCTAATCCTGCGAAGTTTAGCAGAAGATTAGATAATGATATTTATTTAGAGCGATTGAAACAAGTTAAATTAGGTCCACTAATGGACATAAAGTCTCTTGAGATGGATACTATCTTGGACTCAGGTGATGCTACTACTATTCGTTCTAAGTTTGAATCTACAACAAATTGGGGGGTGTTGAACTCTATCAAATTAGAGATTGAAATGGAGATTTCTAATCTAATATCGAGCTACGAAAATTTCATGACTACTCCTTCAAAACTAAATCCCCGTGAGATTGGCATAATGATAAATTATTTTAAACTGAGACTTCGTAGACTAAATTTAGTATGTAAACCTGATTACGGAACTACTACAGGTAAAAAGAAGCAGTTTCTGAAAAAGGAAAATCGAGAAGTGGAATATGAATATGATATGACTAAAATTTACTGGTTTGATGATTCCGGGAAACGAATAAGAAAAATTAATAAGAATTTCGGTAGACGTGATGTAATTGAATTTGAAAAGCAGTTTGGTGACTATCTTTTAAATAATATCAAAGGACTTGAAATTTTAGATTTCTACACCATGAAGAAATTAATAAATGAACTTAAATCAAATTACATTCCTGATTTATGTGTTAAACATGATGAAGTGATATGGTTTGTAGAATTTAAACACAAGAAAGGTGAATTAATTGGAACCTCCATTATTTTTGAATTATGGAACCTCTATAAAGAGACCTATCAATTATAGTTGTTTTTTTTATTAAAAAAAGGTCAACCAAAATTATGAAAGTAAAATCCATAATATATGAAAACTGAACAAAAAAGAATTAGTCTTGAGTCGATAGTTAGAAATGATTATCATGAAAAAATGTATACACCAGCAGCTGACGGATACTTAAATAAATCACTTGAAAGATCTGGAGGAAAACCAATTAATAATTTGGTAGTGATCAGGGCTAAAATTCACAAAGGAAAATACGAGCTTGTCACGGGCGGTACACGATATGATTTCATGGTGAAAAATGGTGTTAAAGATTGTGAAGTGACGCTAATTTATTTGGAAGCTAATGATTCTGTGGAGGATTTGGTGGTCGATTTAAATAAACAAAGAATAAAAACAGGTTATGAACTCTATAATGAATTCAAACACTTTTCAAAAAAGTACCCCCCTATAAAAGGAGGAAGTTTAAATAGAAATGTGGAGATTGGTTTGGAAATGGATTTTTCTCCAGAAAAGGTGAAAAAATTAGTGATGTTGTACAATCAATTCGACAATACTGAATTTGAATTTCTAATCCCATGGGTGTTACAAAATAAAATTTCTCTTGAGACTGCACACCAATATCGAAAACTGCTAAAAACTTCAACAAACAACTACGATGTTAATACAGTTAAAAAATTAATTGAGAACAATTGTGACTATGGCAGATTATCAAAATTAGATAAGGTCATTGATCTTAGTAATGATTCCGAGTTCAGGGTTTTTAATTCATTTCTTCAAAAAACAATGAGTGAAAATGAGTATGAAAATATTGTTAGTTCTCACAAAAAAACTAAAGCAAATGTTGATAAATTTAAGAACGATATAATAAAAGTACCTGATGTAGATGATCAATTTACCTCAGAGAATTCTATTCTCTTGAAAGGGAATTCAGGTAATAATAACCTATCTCCAATAGATCATTTGAAAGGTAAAATAAAGTGTATAATTGGTTCTTGTGAGTATGGTTATGACACAAAACGACCTGGAAGAGAATGGGAGTCAGAACATGAGAAATTGAAAAATATGTCATCTCAAGAGTTTGCTGCTCATGTAGCTAGTATCTATTACAGATACAAAGAATATTTGTCAGAGGATGGGTCGATTTATGTTATCATTAATGACTACAAAAAGGATAAAGTATACTCGCTCTTCGTTGAATATTTTGTTATTGAAATGGAAAAATTAGGGTTTAAAATTATCAGTAAAAAAATGTGGATAAAAACCAACCCATTACCTCATGGTGAAAATGTTAAGGATACTACTGAAGCGTTTGAATATATTTACAGATTCTCCTGTAATCCAAAAATAACATTTACCAATAGTCTTAAAATGTATGACGGGGAAAAGATCAGTTATAAGTTAGTGAGTGGTTGCACAAATCACTCAAACAAAGAAACAGGTGTTATAGGTGAGAAATATATACAGTCGTCACTTTCAAATATCAGAAACACACTTTCTAACACGTATTGCGAAGATATTATAAGAGGTAACGTTGGAAATCCAGGAGACTACTTTAGACAACTCGAAAATAAAGAAGATAGACACTCATCTACCTCCCCTGTTTACCTGACAGGTGTTTTAACCTTGGAGGGATCTCAAAAAGGTGATTACATAATGGATATTTGGAATGGCGTCGGAAATACCATGATGAGCTCACTTTTATTGGGCAGAAAACATATAGGAATCGAAATTGAGGAAAAGTTTTTCCACCAATCAATTAAAAAGGCCATTATGGTTGAAAAATTCAATAAAAATAAAGAGACAGAAGAACTTAAAATCAATCAAGCTACAGCAGCTTAAAATAATAATAATATGAAAGATCCAACTAATACAATGTTAATTAATTCAGGGATTAAAATTAAATATCATTTTGAATTTCTAGCAGAAAGCTCAAATGACTTTATTGAATTCTACAATACTATTCTGAAACATAGTGCTCCACCACTTTTTATCTGGAAATTTGCATTTTTTAGAAACTGTTTTTTTCCAGAAGTCGAATGTGAATTAACAGTCAGTCTAAGTTTTGAGCAAGTGATAAATATCATGAAAAAACAAGAAGACTCACATTTAATGATCAGGACTCTAAAATTAATCAATCAGGAGAGATTAACAGAAGATTCTAAAGTCAAATTTACAACTCAAAATTTAATCGACCAGGAAGACGATTAGGGTAATTGAAGATGAAAAGGATATGAAGGCATGACAGCTGCAGGTGAGATATTGATAAATGATGCTCCGAATAAATATTAATAATTCTAATATTATATTTTATGAAAATAGCAAATTTGAAACATATTAAAAGTGAAATAATTAGTGGTTTTAACAGAGGTGTTGAAGATGAAATTTTAGGAATTAATTCCTTGACCTGTTTTTATTTCAACCTAATCAGTCCAATTAACCTCGATGAAATAGAAATCAATACCTGCAAGGTTGACCGTAGAAAAATAAAATTTGGGAACTGCTACGGCAACTCATCTAATCGATTAAATGAAAATCATCTTTATGTTGAAGGGATAGCTACAAACAAAAAAACACTACATCAAGTATATCACGCTTGGAATATAAATAAGAACCATACTCATATTGACTATACTTTTGCTGAAATTTCAGATGAATTCACTTACCAAGGGTTAATTATACCCAGTAAAATTGTACGAGAAGTTGGATACAGAAAACATGGAGTTTGGGGACCTGTTATTCCATTTTTAAACAATGAGGAATTAAAGGTGGTGCTTTCCAACAACAATAATCAATAAAACCAACATTTAGTATTGATGTTTACTACCGGTGGTAGCAAAATCTATACAAATAGAATTGTAATGAATTCAAATAGTGTCTTATTTCAAATCGATTATTTTATTCGAAATTCACCCTATAAAAAAGTGAAAGGATCAGGCAATATTGGTCTCTCCGATAATTCTGTTAGAAGTTATAAATCACTGAGGAGAATTTGGGATGAGTTCGAAAATCATATAGGGGGAACGGTTCATTTAACTGAATTAAATAAAGACATTCTGCAACAATTTATCCATTGGATGATACACCTCAAAAAATACTCAGTCAATTATCAAGGTCAATTATTGAAACTACTAAAATCAATATGTAAAGAAGCAGAAAGAGGTGGTGAACAAATTCATGATTATTGTAACCATATAGAAAGTTATCGTCAAAGAAAAATTGACAGGATTATTGTTACGCTCAATCTAAATGAAATAAACAAACTAAAAGAATTAGTAGACCTTTCTAGTGAGTTAGAAAATATTAGAAAATGGTTTTTATTAGGCTTGAATATTGGACAAAGAATCTCAGATGTACTAAAAATAACACCTCAAAATTTAAGACAAGCACCTAGTGGAGGAATGTATTTAGATCTTATTCAAATCAAAACAAAAAAGTCAATCACTGTGGGTATTATTGATCCTACAGTTCTGGAATTTCTGAGAAGAGATTTTCCTCAAAAAACCAATGCATCCGTTTTTAATAAAAAAATTAAGGAGTTGTGTCGATTGGCTGGTATTGATCAAGTCATCAAAGGAAATAAGATGAGTTTAGTAACGAAAAGGGTAGCATTTGGGATGTATCCAAAATATGAATTGATCACATCACACACCATGAGAAGGTCTTTTGCAACCAATTATTTTGGAAAGATTGAAACTCCTATTTTAATGGAGATCACAGGACACTCAAGAGAAAGTACCTTTTTAAGTTATATTGGGGAGAACCCAAATAAAGACGCTGTTGCAGATGTGTTTATGGAACGGTTGAGGAGATTGGGGAATGGAGGATAGTGAGTGTTCAAAACTCATAAAAAAACCTATAAATTTCAAAATCTCATGGCCGTTTCATGGCAAATTAAGGGTTTTTAAAAATTTAATGATTGAATATCAGTTAGTTATAAATTAATTGAGACTACAGTCCGTAGTCTTTTAAAAAATGAATCTGATTCTATATATTTTTAGAGAGTATCTTTTCCTCAACATCATATATTTTCATTCCTTTGCGTGTCAAAATAAAGGCTTGAAAATAAACGTAAATCTCACGCCATCTTCTTATATAATTTAATATAATATTTTTAACGTATGAAGTCTTGACTGGGAAAACTTCAAGTTCTACTTTTTCCAATAGTCCATTCATGATCTCCCATTTTTTTAGATGAAACTCATCTTTGAATATGTATTTGTTTCTTTTTGAAATACCAGAGTGATGAAACATATTTTGATTTACTGCTGAATTAAAAATATCAGCAGGGATAACGATTTTTGCTCCACTTGAATCAAAATATTCCTTATTAACTATTTCAGATTTGGATAAACATGGATTTACTTTTAAATAATATTCTTTTTTACCTCCAGTAATATTAATAGCGAACTCCCAGTTTTTCAAATTTCTTTTGGCTAAATTTGGAATTGAAGCTAATTGTTGATTGAATAGTTTGATAGTTCTACTATTTAACCTCGTATTAGATTCTAATTTGTAGTACTTTCCTAGTGATTCTTGAACATCAGTTTGATATTGCTTCAAATGAGTGTCCTTTTCTATAAAATATTTTTCATTTTCATTATTAATGAGAAATCCTCCTGACTTGGACCAGCTATCTCCTGACAACATTACTTTTAACTGACTCTCTTTAAGACCTCCAGTCTCAGAAATATCATTCTTCAATTTGAATGGATCATTTATTATATCATTTGTTTCAAAAACGTCCTTATGAAGATGACAGTGGTTTGAAGCAAATGGAATTGCATATTTAGGCTTAACATTATCCATAAACAACCTAAACGCTTCTGTATAATGAGAAGGATTGTCTAAAACTAAATCAGATCCCTGAATAGAATAACAAACTCTATCATTAGCTGAACTGTGAGACCGCATAGCAAAGTCAAACTTACCATGAATTTTCTTTATTTGTTCTAAACTGGCACCAGCAATTTTGCAATCATTCGCATTTAATAATTTAAACTCTGGAGTTTCTACAACTAATGCTGAATCATTTAAAAAAAGACCAAATTGATAAGGAGTAATTTTAATGCTACCTATATTGTATGATTCACCATGTTTTAAAACCTTTATATTTTTAAAACCAAATTGTTTTAAATCTCTATAACTTCTTTTATTCGGCTCATCGTGAGTTATAATTTCAATATCAGAGCCTAGAAATCGTTTTAATGAGGGACCATGCCAGTGGTCCCAATGAACATGAGTAATATATATAGCTTTTGGCATTAAATTGTCAATAACATCATTATTTACTGGTGGATAATTCCACCATGATCTCCAATAACAAGAACCAACCAACCATGGATCGATAAGCAGTTCATCTGACTTGTATTTTATTGAGACTGATGCATGTGATATAATTTCAAATGACATAATTTTTAAAGTTTCCTTATAGTTTGTTTATTGTTTCATTCATTCACAATCAAAGATAATTAAATTTTTATCTAAATCATCTAATATTACTCTTAGAGAATGAGATTTAATATTTTTTTGTTAGTTATAGGTCCTTCATTATATTAACTATTTGTTATAATTATAGCAACTAGTATATTAATCAAACTTATTAAATTATTTATATAACATAATATTTTATCAATCGATTCTTATTTTACCATCCATAAGATCTTTAAAAAAAACTGATCTTAGATCATTTATTTTGAATCATCATCAAAATTTTTTTTTGGTAAATTTTTAAACCATTTTTCATATAGTTTTGAAGTAGGAAATAAAATCACCCATGCAGTTAAAACTATCAATTTTATATCTAAAGAAAATGATTTATTATTTTGATACCACATTTCTAATTCGCCTTTATAAGGATAAATTTTTTCTTTATAGAAACTCCAAATATCACCACCATTATTTTTTACCTCTGATATCAATTCTTCTTCATCTCTAAAAACAACCTGTCCAATTCCTGTTAATCCAGGTTTTATACTATAAATCACTTTTTGAACTTTACTTGGATAAGATTCAAAACTAATTTTCATAACAGGTCTTGGACCGACTACACTCATATGACCAAAAAAAACATTAAATAACTGTGGAAGTTCATTAATTTTTGACTTCCTTAGGAATCCTCCCATAGGAGTAATTCTAGGGTCTCTTTTTGTAGTTATTACTCCACCAGGCATATTAATACTATCCTTAAGCATAGTTGCAAATTTCCAAATCGAAAATAATTTATTTTTATGACCTAAACGATCTTGTTTATAAAAAACATAGCCTTCACCCGTGAATTTCAATCCAATAATTACTGGAATTAGTAAAGGTGCTAAGATTATAATAGCTAGTCCTGAGAATAACACATCAAATACTCTCTTTAATAAATAATACATATGTTACATTTTTTGGTCTAAAGTTTTACCCGTCTCTATATGATTAAAGTTTGGTAAAATTTTATTCATTATTATTATGATATCTTCTTTATTATAGAATTCTCTTTTAAAAAGAGTTTCAATTTCTTTAATAGTAGCTTCCATTTCAAAAAAGGAAGGTTTTAAGGAATTTGTAACTACTCCTATAGATTCGTAAAGATCAAAATTCACCTCATCCTCAGATGTATAAAATTCTTCATATAATTTTTCCCCACTGGTATCTGTTTTGAAAAAATAAATTGGATATGAGGAGTTATCCGATAGATTTAAAGCTATTTCTTTGGCTTCTTTTTCACTTTTACAAATCTTAATGTCTTTATTTAAATAGTTAAAAAAATCCTCTGTTATTGATTTAAAATTAATCAATTGATTTTCAGATAACTTTGGAAAATAAATATCCCCACTATTTCCTAAGATACAAGTTAACAAACAAATCTCTCCACTTTCTTCTGGAGATACAAAAAATCGCTTTACATCAGATGGGCAAGAAATTGGCTGTCTTTGAAGTAGTCGCTCTATATACCCATAAAGTAATGAGCCGTTTGAAAAAGCAACATTAGCAAATCTAGCTGTAGTGATCTTAATATCATTAGAGTATGACATAATAACATTCTCCATTAATTTTTTTGAAGCACCCATTACATTCACAGGATTTGCAGCCTTATCCGTAGAAACGCAAAAAAAATGAGAGGGTTTAATTAATTTTAAATAATCTAAAAATTGTTTCGCATCTAATACATTATTCTTTATCATAGCTTCAATAGAGAAAGAATCCTTCTCACTTCTAACATGTTTATGTGCTGCAAAGTTTGCAATAATATCAAATGAACCGTGTTTTTTTAACATTTTATAAAAAACATCAGAATTAAAAGACATGGGATACGTCAAATAACTTTCTGGAACAATTAGTTTAGAATCACTCCTTAATGTTCTTGTTAACTCTGTTAATCCATTTTCATTAGTATCAACAACAATTAATTCGGAGGGATGATACCTAAGTGCTGCCTTAATATAAGACGATCCTATGGTTCCAGCGCCTCCGATAACTAAAATGGATTTCCCTTTGATTTCTTTAATTAATTTTTCTTTATTATTTAATAAATCATTTTCGAAAAAGCTGTTATCTCTTTTCGTTACGTAATTTTTAATAAAATTGGAAATATTTGGTAACATCATAACTCATAAAAATATTTAATTTCTGAAATAACTTTATATTGATCATCTATTGTTAAATTAGATGAAGATGGAATACTTATGCACTCTTTAAATATTTTATTTGATATATCATTTTGAGTAATATACAATAAATCTTTATACATTGGAAGATTATTCATAGGAGTCCAGAACGGTCTGCTTTGTATTTCTTTACTATTCAAATGATTTAGTAAAGCCCTCATTTTTTTTGTTCGCAGGGTGAATAACCAACAATTTGGATCTGAATCATTGTCATTCTCCTGAAATTTAATATCACCAACTCCTTCTAATTCTTTTCTATAAAGAGCATCAATTTCTTTTTTTCTTTTCAGGATGCGTTCAAAGTTTTCCATTTGTGCAACCCCAATAGCAGCTAGAACATTTACTAAGCGGTAATTATAACCTACTTCATCATGAAAATAGTCTAAAGGATCCGTTTTAGCAGTTGTTGTAATGTGCTTTGCTCTGTTGGCAATTTCTTTATCATTTGTCAAAATCATTCCACCACCACCAGTAGAAATTATTTTATTGCCGTTAAAACTTAAAACACCAGTTAAACCAAACGTTCCTGCATGCTTTCCATTCTTAAAACTTCCAAGTGCTTCTGTACTGTCTTCTATCAAAGGAATACCATAAGTAGCACTGATTTCTACTAATTTATCCAAATCAACAAATCCTCCTAAAACGTAAACTGGCATGATTGCACCAATTTTTTTCCCTGAAGCTATTTCTGTGGTTACCGGTTTCTTATTAACATATTTGGTTGTCGTATTATTTGCTAACCAATTTTGAAGTAAATCAATATCCATTTGCCAAGAATCTTCACAAACATCTATCAAAGCTATTTGCGCACCTGAATGTGAAATAGCATTTAATGTAGCTACAAATGTTAGATTAGGAGCTAAAACAATATCATTAGAAGAAACTCCTGCAAGGTTTAAAGAAACTTGTAAACCAGCTGTTCCATTCATACAAGCTATTGCATATTTTACTCCTGTATAATTTTGAATAGCCTCCTCAAATTTGCTAACATATGCACCAGCTGAAGAAATCCAACCAGTGTCTAGGCAATCTTTTACGTATTGCCATTCGTTTCCAGATAGGTTTGGTATTGATAATGGTATCATTTTTATTTTATTTATTAATAATAAATTAATCTTGTATCAATAAGACAGCAATCGCTGTAGCAAAATCCTTAGTATGAGATATACTAATTGATATATCATAATTTATTTTTTTTACTTTTAAATTATGGACAATAACACTGGGAGCACAACCTTTGCTACAAATTATTTCTACATCAGTTATAGCTATTTGACTGAATTTACTAAATGATTTAACAACAGATTCTTTCGCACACCATATTCCTGTCAAGGACTGACTGCTATTAACTTTATTTAAAGCATAATTGAGTTCATTTTCAAAAAAAAAGCTTTTTAATAATTTTGTTTTAAAATCAACTATCTTTTTAAATCTGTCTATTGATTCGATATCTGTGCCAACCAGTAACTTCATAAATAATTTACATCAAGAGTTATATTTAAATGGCTCTCCGTGACCAGGAAAGATTGTCATTCCGGGTTTCAATTGCTTTTTAATTTTTATCAAAGATAAATCATATTGCTTTTTATTACTGTGAGGGAAATTAAGAGGTGCTTTCATTTGATTGAGAATAGTATCTCCTGAAAAAACAGCATCTGAAGTAAAAATACAAGATCCACCTGGACTATGACCTGGTGTTTCCATAAATAAAAACTCCATTTCCTCAATAGTAAAAGATTCATTATTACACAAAATTTGTGTAATAATATCTAATTCAAAAGTTTTAATTTCATCTATATATTTAGAAAAATTATTTTTACTATTACCTATATTGATTGCCGTTATTTGTGAGCAATAAACAGGAAATTTTTTAAACTTGCAAAGACCAGGCAAACCGGCAATATGATCTGCATGCTCATGTGTTAGAATAACACCCTCAATTGACCATTGATTTTTATTAATTAAACTAAAAAGCGGTTGAACATCTGGATTACCCGGATCAATAATTATTATCTTTTTATGTTTGTTTTCAATGATAAATGTGTTTGAATTGAAAAAAGAATTTTTTATGCGATGATATTTCAATACTCTCCTATATGTTTTGCAGGATTTCCAAAATAGGTTCCTGCTTTATTTAAATTTCTAATAACTGTTGCTCCTGCTCCGATGATAATACCTCTAAAAATTCTTTTTTTAGGAATAATCGTAGCTTTTGTTCCTATAAAAATACCCTCTCCAAGAATTACAGAACCACCTATATCCACATTAGCCATCAAACTACAATATGATTCAATGATACAATCATGTCCAATATTACTTCCAGCATTAACAATAACAAAATCACCTATAACTGTATTTGTTGATATAAAACAATTTGAACAAATGATAGAACCACTTCCAATTTTGGTGAATTTACCAATTGTTACATTTGGAGCTACATAAGTGAAAAAATGGACTTTATTTATTAAAGATTCAGCAATACGCTTTCTAACTTTCGGATTACTAATAGCTATAACAACATAATCATTCTCCGTGAACTCTATTTCTTCATGAGTTCCTACTATTTCATAATTTGTTGGCTTATTTTTAAGAGATTTTGAATCGTTATCAAGATAACCTTTGATTTCATATTCATCTTTAAAATTAGGCAAATCTTCTAACCAAGATTCCATTTCTCGTCCAAAATCACCCGCACCTATAATATAGATTCTCTTTCTCAAAACTGGCTAATTTATATTTCTTTTTTTAAGTAAACTCAATATATCACTCGCACTTTTTATATCTCCAATTTCCTCTGGGTCAAATGATACATCAAATTCAGCCTCAATTTCTAAAATTAAATTCAAATGATTCAATGAATCCCATTTAATACAATTGTTCTGTGAAATATCAACCTGAACTTCTTCTAGTTCGAAAGTATCTTTAATTATACTCAAAACTTTTTTTTCCATTTTATTCTTCTTTAATGTTATAAATATCGTCTTCCTTGTATCCAAAATCCTCTAATTGTAAACTATACTTTTTTTCAGAGGAGTCCGTTTTTACTTCACTTGCGTGATGTAAACCTATTTTTTCATAGAAATCTTTTACTTGACTATTTTTTGCAGTTGCTAAATATTTTGCATTTACTTCCTTAATTCCATGGGCTTTTAGCTTGTTCAAAATATAGGAAACAAAAGCTACTTCAATTGATTTCCCTAAAATTCTACAGCTTAATAAAAGTGAATCTATATTTGCCGTTTTATTGGACTCATCCAGTTCAATGATGATCAAACCTGTGATACCATTATCACCAAACTTATCTTTCACAGCCATGGTAAATACCCAGTAACCATCCTGAACAAACTTCTTAATATCGCCTTCAGAATATCTATATGTAGTTAGATTGAACTGATTCGTTTTTTGGGTCATCTGAGCAATACGAGATATTGAAAATTCAGAAGCAGCTTGAATGAGAATATCTATTTCTAAACTTCTGAGGTACTGATCAAAATCATCAAAAGATTTCTTAAAAGCAGAGCGTTCAGAATTTGATTTATACTGCTTGGTTTTGTTCAGATCTTCTTCAGTGACATTGTATGTCTGGAAATAATCACGAACTAACTTCTCAATAAAATTCGGAAATTCATACGGATGGGCTGGAAAATCTGGTGTGGTTACTTCTGGAAGTACTTGTTTTACCAATTCTCTCTCGGTAGGGTTATCGTCGATAAAAACCATGCTATCGAGTCCAATATTAAGTTCTTCAGCAATTTCTCGAATGTTTTGCGCCTTGTTATTCCAATTGATTCTGTAAGAAGAAATATCGGATTTTTGAATGATAATGTTTGGGTTTTTATCCCATGCTTCTAAGACATCTGATTTATTGTTCTTACTGCAAATAGTTAGAATAATTCCCGAATTTTTAAGTTCAATAATACTTTTATGAAATTCAGCAAAACAGTTCCCGGGGTAATCACCTCCAATTTTTATTCCTGTAATACCATCTTCACCAAGTATTCCTCCCCATAAGGTATTGTCTAGATCTAGTACCAAACACTTTTTACGCTTTGAGATGATTGCATTGATTTGAGACTCAAACCAACCTTTAAAATTTTTAGCCAATCGGGGATTAATCATCATTTGAGAAATGAAGTAATATTTCCAATCGATGAAGTCAACTGTCTTATTGTTACTCACAAAATCAGAGATGTCTATGACTTTTACATTACTCCTAGAATCTGAAAACTTTATAATATTTTGATTAAAATTTTGAATAGTGTTTCTCAGTGAAAAGTCTCCTGTCTTTATAGGTGCTCCAAATGGATTGTGAAGTGTAAAAATGCAAAAGAATTTAGTTTCTGGAATTCTGTTGTATACCATCTCAATGTTCTGATAGTAAAATTCGATTTGTTTAACTAAAACATCCATATCGTGCTGATAAGGTAACAAATAGAACCAAGAAAAAATATCTGCATCTGTATTGATGTCTGAAATATCATCGTAGCCAGAGAACTCAGCATCTTGAGATTTAAACAATGGCTCTAAAGTTGTATTTCTAAATATATAATGTTTCATAAATATGCTCTAGGATATTTCCGAATTAAATGAACGAATAAACGATAACGTGTATTCAAGTGGATTGTGATTTTTTACAGGAAGAAAACTTACCGTCTGATCTGTTTCCATTCTAGGAAACTTATACATTTTAATTTTCAATGAATCATCACTTTTTCTTAAAACCTCACACATTTTCTGAGCTGAATGTTTAGAAATGGTATACTCTACCATATTGTCGGGCATTTCGTCTATTGCTACGGTTGATGGATAAAAATAATTCTTTGTTCCTTTTTCTTTCAAGAAGGAAACCAGTCTAATAAAAGCGGTTATATACACTGTATTGAATTCTTTGAACAAAGACTCTGAAAAGACACCTTTCACTCCCGAAAAAATAAACGGTGTAGCAAAATAGTAACAGTGTGTAGGCACCCAATCATTTTCTAAAAATGAGTCATAGGTTTCTGGATTTAGAACATCAAGTTTTAACTTCTTCGCAGATGTATTGTTTAAGATCAACTCATTTTCTATTTTCTCAGCATCTACAATCCCTCTATTATATGTAAAACATACAGATGCGCCTCCTGCAACTAGTATTTTCGTTGTAATTTCTCCCAAACCTCTCGAACCTCCAACAATCAGAACATTATGACCTTTGAATTCATCTTGTTTAACGTGTTTCGCTACATCCTGATAATTTAATTGGTCAACTGGAGTTGGACGCATGAAGGTTCTTACTTTCCCACTAAAATTCTTTGCAACAAGATCAATGAACAACATCTTGAATCGATCATCAAATTTTGTGACATTGTATTTCTGTCTCTCTTCCTTGATATCGTTTTCATCAAAAGTAAACTCTAACGAAGAAATCAAAGAATTTAATCCAGGACAATACATACCAATCACGCGAGTGGCACTTAGCAAATTGGCAATATGATATTTGGGAACATGCTTAAAAACATTCGGAAAAACTTGAGAGAAACTAGACTCATCTAAATACTGATCTAAAGCTCCTTGCGTTGTTTTTAATTTTTCAAAGCTTAATTCTTTTGGAATTTCTTTGGGTGCAACACCTTTTAGAAACCCAGTGTTTAAGGTTTTCGAAAAATTACCCTTAGCTTCAGAAAATTTCAGCTTAATTTTAGAACATACTACATCATTTTGTGCGATTTCAATAACCGCTAGGTCCTCCTCTTCTTTGACAAGCTTATAGGTAACTGTTTTTTCTAAGACAACGGCCTTGGGAAAGGTAACATTCAGTGTGTCAATCTTCACATTGGCTAATTCATTCTTGTCAAACCAAACATCAAGTGCCCAGAGTACCATATGCAATCCATGCACTATCGGTTCTCCAAACATAAAGCGTCTAGATACTATTGGATCTATGTGAATTGGATTATAATCACCAGAACATTCAGCAAAAAACAGCCCGTCGTTCATGTTAAATTTTCTTCTAATCATCACTATTTTTCAAAATTAGTTTATAAAAATTATTCTAATACTCAATGATTTCGGAAACATTGCACTTCCCAAATTCTCCATAGAAAGTACCCCAAGATAATCCCGCTCCAAAACCACAAAGTATAACTTTTTTATTTTCGATTGGGTGGTCGGATAATTCAGAGCAGATCGTTAATGGGATACTAGGAGAACTAGTGTTACCATATTTCTCTAAACAATATGGCACTAAACCTGTATTATACTTCAGTCTTTTTATTAGAAAATCAGTCATAAATCGATTTGCCTGATGTAAAACTATAATATCAATTTCCTCTAATGCTTTATTAGAAAATATCAACATTTTATTGATAGAATTCGGAACAGCTCTGAGTGAAAAGTTAAAGACATCCATACCATTCATAGAGAGTTCATTTAGAGATCTAAAACTTCCATCTTTATCTTTCTTAGGTGTTAAGTTGTCTTTAGTTGATGGCATTCTACATTGTCCAGAAGGGACAACAATCGATTCATATCCCGAACCATCTGCAAATAAATTAAAATATGATTTAGTAAAATCTCCTTTTTCTATTAAAGTAGCAGTTCCTGCATCACCGTACAATGGAGCATTAACTTTGTCAAGGGGGTTTACTATTTTAGAAAAAGTATCACCAACTAGTAAAAGAACTCTATCTATACCTTCAGAAGATGCATAAGCAAATGCAGTTGAAAGACCATAAATATATCCTGAACAACCTATACTTAAGTCTAAACAAGCTGTGTTTTTAGAAAGCTTTAATTTATCTTGAAGTATTGGAGCTGTTCCAGGAATTTTGTAATCCGGAGTTTGACTTATGAATAAAAGCATATCTATAGAATTTCTATCAATATTATTATCCTCAAAAAGTTTTTCAGCAGCCCTAAAACATAAATCTGATGCACATACATTATCTTCAGCAAACCTTTTCTGCTTAATACCAATTGAATCAACTGTTTTTACAATTTCTTCTTTTGACATAATGTGATCCATGTCATAGTTTGACGAAATTTTTTCAGGAACACAAGCAGCAACGGCACTTATTCCTATACCTTCATAAATAATTTTTGCCATATTAAATTTATTGTAATGTTAATCCACCATCGAGATTCATAATATTTCCGGTTAACCAACGACTCTGTGTGGACAAATGAAATTGAACTGCGTGAGCCACATCTTCTGGTGTACCAAACCCTAATGGGTAAAGTTTTTCTTGCTCCATTAAGCTTTTAATGTCAATATTCTCTTGATTAAGCATGGAGGTAACGACTATTCCAGGATTAATTGCATTAACACGAATTTTTTGTTTAGATAACTCTGAAGCTAAAACTTTTACCGTTGAATTAATAGATGCCTTTGAAGCGGCATATAATGTTGTAGCAGGAACTCCTAGTATTGAAGATATCGAAGAAATAAAAACTAAAGATGATTGTTTATTTAATAGTTTTTTCTTTAATATTTTTTGAAGCAAAAATACTGATGAAAAATAATTAATATTAAATATTTTATCAGCTTTCTCTCTTTTAATAAATTTTATTGGAATAAATTCATTAAATCCTGCACAAAAAACAATTCCATCCAATTTTGGTAAATTATTTACTAATACATCTAAATGATTATCATCTTCAAGATCAGCAATAAGATAGCTATGACCCACTCCTTCAAGGGTTGAGATTGATTTTTGCAATTTTGACTCATCTCTACCTGTTAAAACTACTTTCGCCTTTGAATTAGCCAAAAGTTTCACTATACTCAATCCTATTCCAGAAGATGCTCCAGTAACTAATATAGTTTTATTTTCAACCATACTATTTTTTTAATTCTTTTACTATTTTAAACAACCCTTCTACAGTTTTAGCTTCAATTATCTCTTTCGCTCCAATCCCAACATCATAATCCTGATCGACCATTGCAATAACAGAAAGTGCAGTTAGTGAGGACCACTCGTCTAATTCCTCATAGATAGTATCATGTTTAATATCTTCTACAGGAGTGTCATCAAATTGAAAAGCAAAGTTTTCAATAAATTCATTTAAATTCATAATAATATTGATTTAATTAATTTTTGTTAAACATTAAGTTGTTATTTTTCTCTGATATTTTGTTCTAAAATATGTCATCACTTTTAATAATATAATATTACTTTTCCTCACAAATTGAAAAACTAATATTTTTTTCCAATTAAATTAACATTAAATGAAATTTATTAATTTTCATACAAAGTTTTGGTCATTTTAGGTTTAAATTATTAAATATAATTGTAATTTTTTAGTTGCATTTTGTTACTAAATTCTTTTTTTGCCAAACTTCTTGAGTTAATTGAATGAGTTTTATTATTTTTATTCATTCTTAAATTCTTAAGTTATTTAATTTTTCATTAATTAATGTACATGTCCTATCGACATGAAAATCGCTATTTACAAAGTTCCAAGCATTCTCCTTCTTCATATTAAAATCACTAGTATTATCCATTAATTTATTTATTGCATTCTGCATTCCTAAAGAATCTCCCGAAATAATAGCAAAACCACATTTATTTCTTTCAATATCCTCGCCAATATCGGTAATAGTATCTGTAGCAGAAATAACAGGCATTTTCATTTCTAGATAAGTTAGTAATCTGGAAGGATAATTAGGGCATGTGAAATTTATATTTAAAAAAATTAATCCAACATCACACGCAGCTAATAACTTATCATAGTCATTTTTTGGCAAAAAAGAAATTAGACTTGCATTTTGTGGTTTAATTTTCTCAAACCATATTTTAATTCGATTATATTCGGTACCAGATCCAACAATCAAAAAATAGACATCAGTTCTTTTAGTTTTTTTAATCGTTTCAAGTAAAAAATCTAATCCTTGAGGGACTCCAAGATTACCACCATATATGAATATCTTTTTATCTAAAGGAATATTATACTTTTTTTTAATGTTTTCTTTTTCAAAGCTAGAGTAATTGATGGATTTAGGTTTTACTGAATTTGGATTAATTTCAACTTTATTAAAATCTAAATGGGAATTATGAGTTTTTAAATAATCAACATTTGCTTGAGATAAACAACCTATATAGTCAGAAACATCATAAAGTTTTTTTTCTTTTTTCAAAAAATATTTATGAATTATACCATTTTTTTTTAGCATTTTCATATCAACTGCGTTTTGAGGAAAAATATCTTTAAGCAATAAGTAGGAATATGCTTTATCTCTTTTCTTTACAAACGATATAACCTTAGATAGAGTTATAGGAGGTGTTGAATAAATTATTAGATCAAATTTCACCTCTTTAAAATATTTTTTTATGGCAAATAAATACTGGTATTCTATAGCCAAGGTTGCCAATCCTTTTTCTAATAAATTTGTTTTCTGAATGTTAAGGGTTTTAACTTTTAACAAATTGAAATGGTTTTTTTTTATAAGTTCTGTTTTTTTCTTATTTCTTCTTTCGTTAGGGCTGACAATATGTATTGTGTTACCCAGCTCTTGAAGTCTATTCAAGAGATCTGTATAAATACCTCTCTCTGATAAAGAATTTATATTTGCAAGAGTTAAAAATAAAATATTCATTTTTTTTAAATATTACTTTATGGAAGACAAATATTGTCTGTATCTTATTTTATCTTTTAAAATAGCACTAATCATATCTTGAATCATCTCTTCATAGGATGGAATTTTAAAATTTAATTCTTTTCTAGTATCAACAAAGTTCTTGTAAATTATCTTTTCATCAAATGGATGTATTAAAATATTCTTTTTTGTATATTTTTTAATCAAATTAAGAAGTGAAAACTTATCTATACTTTTATTATTAGTTACATGATATAATCCTGTAGTTTTATTTTCTATTGCCCATTCAACAACTTTTGCTAAAACTGAAGTTGTTACTCCTGACCAAATTGCTTTTGTATAGCCTTTAATTTCTCCAGACTGTGACATAAACCAATGAAATAACTCCTCACCATTTGTTTTAAGTTCTGGTCCAATAACTGATGTTCTCAATGTTAAATGTTTTTCATTTATTATTTCCCCAAGACCTTTAGTCTTGGCATATGTGTCTTTACCATCTTTAAAATCTTTCTCTATGTATGGCATCTCTTTTTCACCTGAAAAAACACAATCAGTTGATATATGAATTAGTTTACTATTTAATTCATCCGCAAGACTCATCAGCCTGTGTGGAAAATAAGCGTTTATAAAAATTGCGTTTTCAGGGTCCACATTCGCTTCTTCAATTAAAATACCAATACAGTTTATTATAACATCTGGTGATATTGATCTAACTTGCTCAATAAATTTATCTTGATTTCTAACGTCACATAAAATTGTTTCGTTATTTAATTTTTTCCGATATGTAATATTATACAATTCATACTTCTCTGTTTTAACTAAATAATTAAACACTTGATGGCCAATTAATCCAGTAGATCCTAAAACTAAAACTTTTAATCTCATTATTATATTTCTTTATGCCAAACTGTTCTATTAATATAATCCGTGTATGACAAAATGATTCTTAGTATCTTCTTTGAAACGTTATCTGCTTCATAATCCTTAACAGGCTTAATAGATCTACTATCTTCTTTATTATGAGTCGTTGCAACTTCAACAGCCTCTAATACTCTATTTTTATTTAATCCAGACATTATTACTGTAGTTTCATCCATTCCTTCTGGTCTTTCATGTGCTTGTCTTATAGTGACTGCAGGTAGATTTAATATAGATCCTTCTTCAGCTATTGTACCACTATCAGATATAACACAAAAGGCATTCATCTGAAGATTATTGTACTCATGAAAACCATAGGGTTTAGAAAAACGTATTAATGGATTTTTATCTTCGTATCCAATTTCTTTCAGTTTGTTTCTAGTTCTTGGATGCGTAGAAATAATAATTGGCATCTTGTATTTCACTGTAAGTTCATCAATAGATTCCAACAGATCATTAAAATTCTTAGGAGAATCGACATTTTCTTCTCTATGAATACTCATTACAATGTATCCTTTAACTGTTAAATTCTCCTTCTGCAAAATATTACTAGAAAGAATTTTCTCCATATTAGCCTTTAAGACTTCAGTCATTGGAGACCCTGTTTTAATTATAGTTTCAGGCTTTATTCCTTCTGCGATCAAGTAATCTCTAGCTTGTTCTGAAAGAGGCAAATTAATATCACTTAAATGATCTACAATTTTTCTGTTTATTTCCTCTGGAACCCTTTGGTCAAAACATCTGTTACCAGCTTCCATATGAAAAATTGGTATTTTTCTTTTCTTTGCTGGAATTACACTCAAACAACTGTTTGTGTCTCCATAAATTAATAAAGCATCTGGTTTAATGTCTGCTAAAATTTTATCAGCTTTAGCTATTATATCTCCAATTGTTTCAGAAACTGTTCCTTTTACAGCTTCCAAAAAATAATCAGGTGTTCTTACGTTTAACTGTTCGAAAAACAACTCATTTAATTCATAGTCATAATTTTGCCCTGTATGAACTATAATATGATTGGTGTGTTTGTCAAGCTCTTTCATTACTTCACTTAATTTGATTATCTCAGGTCTTGTACCTACAATAGTCATTACTTTTATTTTATTCATATTTTAGTATTTAGTTATTTAAAATAATCGGATGCAAATTTGAATTCATCTTGAATTTCATTAATTGTATAGTCAGCCATTACTAGTAATCTTGAAGACTTAACCAACGATTGAATACTACTAACGTAGCCTTTAGGGACATGTAAAACATCGGAATTTTTATCAGAAATTTCAAAAGTGATTTTTTTTAATTCTTTAGTTGGTTTTTCCCAATTATCAATTTTAATTAAATCTATTTTAAATTTTCCTGAAACAGCTGAAAACCATCTTTGTTGTTTTTTATGTCCTTGCCAACATCTAATAAATTTTTCATCAATATTTTCAATCAAGTACATCCGTTTTACAGGAGAAAGATCAAACTTATTATTACACTTAAGAACACCTCTTTTATCTTTATGAGTTTCACCTAAAATTAGCGTTGCCATAATTTTTTATTTCTTGTATTTAATTACTTCATCTTTGATAATCGATAAACCCATTAAAAGATTTTTCATATTCTCAATATCACATTGATCTGTATTATGAGAATTGTAATCTTCAATAATAGAAATATCTTTCTCTCCTTCATAAAAATATTTATTGTAGTTAAGATCTCGATTATCAGAGGGTATTCTATAAAATTCCCCCATATCTTCTGCTTTTATCATTTCTTCTTTTGTACAAAGAGTTTCATACAACTTTTCTCCGTGTCGAGTTCCTATAATTCTAATTGGAGTGTCAGAACTAAACAACTCTTTCATTGCTTGAGCTAAATCTCCAATGTTACCTGCGGGTGCTTTATTTACAAATAAATCACCTGCGTTTCCGTGTTCAAAAGCAAACAACACCAATTCAACAGCCTCATCTAAAGACATTAAAAATCGAGTCATATTTGGATCAGTAATGGTAATGTTTTCTCCATTTTTAATTTGTTTTAAAAATAGAGGGATAACTGAACCTCTTGATGCCATTACATTACCATATCTTGTCAAACAAACTGCAGTATTATTACAGTTTCGTGCTGCTGCAACAGCTACTTTTTCCATCAAAGCTTTGGAGATACCCATCGCATTTATTGGGTAAGCAGCTTTGTCTGTACTTAAACAAATAACTTTGGTTACCTTATTGTGTTCAGCTGCATCTATTACGTTTTGAGTACCAAACACATTTGTTTTTGTTGCTTCCAATGGAAAAAACTCACAAGATGGTACTTGTTTTAAAGCTGCAGCATGAAAAACATAATCTACTCCTCGCATGGCCTTTTCAACACTATTATAATCTCGAACATCACCTATATAAAATTTCAGCTTTTCATTTTTCAACAAGGTACGCATGTCATCCTGCTTTTTTTCATCACGAGAAAAAATGCGAATTTCTTTGAAATGGTCTGAATGTAAGAAGCGATTTAAAACTGCATTTCCAAATGAACCTGTACCTCCTGTGATGAGGAGTGTTTTACCTTTTATTTTTATCATTTTTTAAATTATTTAAATGAATTGTCTTTTAGACTATTTTTTTTCCATTCATTAAAAAAGAAAAATCTATCAAATAGTATTTTGTCTTTTTCCAATTTTTGATACCCGTATTTTTTAATTTGCTTGAATACATTAGGGCAATTTGTTTTTAGGTAGAGTTTTAATTCTAAGAAATCTTCTTCTCTAAAATTTATGTCTCTTAACTTACCAATTGGCGGTGTGAATCCTTTTTTACTAGCAGTAAAGTACTTTAGCCCAAATATTTTAAAAAACACCACTTTTAAAAAAAATTTTGAACTAAAAGGGGTAAACAAAAAAATCGCTGGAATTTTATTAACTTTTCTAATAAGATTTTCGTCCATAAAAGGTGAGCGGACTTCTACACCTGAAAACATTGATGATCTGTCAACTTTTACAAGATATTTTTCAGGCCAATTGTTGAAATCTCGATCATATTGAATAACTCCTTTTAGAAAAGATTTTGATCTTTCAATACAATCATTAAAATTCTTATTTATAATTGAAGTGGCAAAGGGAGTTAGAATAGCATGATTTTTTAAGTAATTTGATTCAAATTCATTTCTGCTTCCACTAACTATTGTTTTAACACTTTGGGGTAAAAGTTTAGTACCTCCAAAAAGTTTAAGAATTTTAAAAAATGAATATAAAATGAATTTTTTATAATAATGCGGATATCCATAAAACAATTCATCACCACCATCTCCAGTCAAAACTACTTTATATTTTTTGGAAACCTCTTTAAAAATGGCAATTGATGGAATCCCACTATAATCTGCAAATGGCTCTTCATAGACAGAATAATAATCTTTAAAAGCAATATTCAAATCCTCTGAAGGCATAAGAAATCTATTTAGTTTAATTCCATTCCTTGCTGTTAAAATATCTGCCCATTTTTTTTCACTAAGTTTTTTGTCGTCAAAATCAACAAAATAACCTTCAACGTTAGGCTTTAATTTATTTAATGTTGATGTAACAATTGTACTATCCATGCCACCACTCATTAATGTAGTTACTGGAACATCACTTTGTAATCTTTTCTCTACTGAAGTATAAATGATTTTTTTTACTGATAATTTATTTAAGTTATTTTTTGTCTTAAATCTTGATTTCACAATCTTCAGCAAATTACAAACTTCACCTTTAATCTCAAAGTGGTAAATATTTGCTGGTTCAATTTTAGAAATATTTTCAATAATTGAATAGTGTTTAGGAATAAAACCTAAAGCAAAATATAATTCAATACCCTCTGGATTCAATTTATCTTGACCAGAAAGAATAGAAACGCTTTTTAAACTGGAACCAAAAAAAACTTGTTCGTTTTGTATATGACTATAATATAAAGGTTTTTTCCCTAAACGATCCCTACTTAGAATTAAATCAGATCCTTCATTTATGGCAACAGCCCACATTCCTTCAAAAAAATCAAAACAATCCAGACCATATTCACAATAAGCAGCACATACTACTTCAGTATCTGAGTTAGTATTGAATAAATATCCTTTTTTAAGTAAATCTTCTTTAATTGACAAATAATTATATATCTCACCATTAAAAGTTACAAGAATATTTCTATCTTGATGTCTATAACTAAAAGGCTGATTAGATCGATGTTCTAAATCAAGTATTGACAAACGTGTATGTCCAAAATACACAAATTTATTTTTAACTATAGCTTGATTATCAGGACCCCTTCTTACAATTTCCTTTAAAGCAATTTTCATTTTTTCCTCCGTAATATTGAGATATGTTGTTCCTATAATTCCACACATTATGTAATTGAATTATAACTGTTTATAAGAAAATCGAATGTTTTTTCAGATGTTTTTTCCCAATTGTATTTTTTCACTTCTTTTAAGTTCTTAGTTACCATTATATCATTATTACCAACATTAAACATTAATTTTTCTAAAGCAGACTGAATCGAATCAACATCATAAGAATCAAAATAATAACCATTATTTTTTAAAAACTCTGGCATAGGCTCTTTGTTACTACATGCTATTGGAGTTCCAGAAGCCATGGATTCTATTAATGTATTAGGCATATTTTCACAAGTGGATGCAAAAATAATACCATTTGATTCTTTATAATAGTAATCTATCATTTCGTAATTTACTTGCCCATGATTCTTAATAATTTTTCTATCAGGATCAACTTCATTAATTGCTTTAGCTAATTTTTTCCCTGCCGCAGCAAATATTACTGACCCAACTAGATGCAATTCAACAGGATAACCTAAACTTCTAATGTTAGCAACTGCTTTTACAACATTCCACTGGTGTTTATAAACATGAATAGATGACACGTAAACAAATTTAAATGGACTTTCTAAAGTGAATTCTGAAATTAATTTATGCTTTTTTAATGGGTTAGAAAATCGTTGTGAAACACCATGATTAATCACTTCAATTGTCTTCCCTTCAAGGTTAAATATATTATTTATATACTCTTTTGCATAATTTGATATAAAAATAATCCCATCTGAATTTTTAAAGGATCTCTGTTGCTTTTTAGAGTTCAACCAAAAACGTATAACTTCTTTTGGTTGTTTAATTTCTTTCCAAATATCTCTCTCATACAATAACATATTACGAGACATTCCAACAACAGGTTTGAAATTTCCAATATAATCTCCAGTAATAGATAATAAAATGTCACATCTTTTTCTTATCTCTTTATCGTATTGAGTAAGTTGGAATAATACTCTTTGCAGCAATCCTTTATTTAATTTTTTAAATGTCACCTTTCTTAATATCTCTACATCTGGCAACTCATTTAAAACATGCTGAGAGCTAAATACCACAATTGCATCAATTTTATTTTGGAACAATTCACTGTTATAAGCAAGTAATATTTCTTTTAGATGGGTTATTCCTCCTCCTCCTCCGATATTAGTTGCATCTATACCTATAATCATAGATTAAATATTTTTTAAATCTACTTTATTATAGATTAATTTCGATAAAATCAATTAAATTAACTGGTGAGTTTTCACCTTTATAGTGATACTCTACATCAAGATTTTCTTTAAAAAAGTTCATATCTATGTCCTCAACATCTTCAAAATACATCATATATCTTTCATCATAAAATTGAAAATTTTTAATACCCTTCCAATTAGTAATTAGTTTTTTATTATAATATACGGCTTCCCAAGACCGAAATGTACCACCTTGTGTATCACCTTTTATCAACTCAACAATACAATTCGAAGCAACTTCTCTATCAAGATAATCCTTATATTTTAAATGCTTTTCAGCATAGTCTATACCATCTGAATATTTTCGATCTTTATCCTTAACACTTGTTATATAAAAATCACATTTAAAACCAAACATTGTAAACTTTTCATATAATTTGTGTAATAATTGCAATCTATCCTTAGCTTCAGCGATAAATACAAAATCGCTTTTCGAATATTTAACCAATTTATCTTCTTCTAACTTAGAAATAAATACCGGAGAATATTTGAATCCATATTTAGAACAGTCGTCAGGGTTACTTGAAATAACCAGGTCAAATTCATCATTTAGTGTGTGCCCAATAAAACTCGGAATAGCTTTTTCGAAAAGATTAACCGTATCCCTTAAAAATAATATTTGCTTACTATTTGGATAATTTTTTCTTAACCAAGAAAATAACTCTTTATTGAACCATCCCGCAGTAAATGTAATCGCAATAATGTCATTTTTAGAAATATCATTATCAATTAGATTTTTGAACCATAACTTTTTTAACGGTAATTTTATTTGTCTATTCAGCTTTATCGACATGTGAATGCTAAATAACTTACTCAATATTTTGGAATTAAAAACTTTATTTTTGTAGATGATTTTTACGTTACTAAAATTTATCAAATCATTCATAATTATTTTTCCAAAATCCTCATAATCTTCAAAAAATATATGTTTCATTTTGTTTACTTCTTCCTAATTAATATTTTTTTAATATCATTACGCTTCTACTTAAAACCTTCAAAATGTATTTCTTATAAAAAACTAGATTAATTATAATTGTTATTATAATGTTTATTGTAAAAATTAGTGCTGCGGATAAACTCCATGAAAAATAGTCATAACTACTAATTTTAACAAAACTTGTTACTATAATCATAAAAATAACGGAAACAACATCTACCAAGAATAAATTGTAAGTATTTTTTATGTCAATTTTTATAATATTTTTGCTAAGATAATTTGCTAAATAAATTGTTCTATAAGATATTGATATAAATGTACCTATTGCTACCCCAACCAACCCTAGTTTTATAACTAATATTATTGATATTAATAAATTTATTATAGGCTCTATAATTGCGCTTTTCTGTGTCTCTTTAAAGTGCAGTGCAGCTTGCACAACCGTATTATAAGGTAATTGAAAGCATCTAACAGCAGCTCCCATAGATAGCACAAGTCCAAACATAGGTAGAATATAGTTTATATCATAAACACCATTTGTATATATCCTAATAAAGGGTATTAGTAGTATACTAGTAGTCGTAAATAATAGAGTTGATATAGTATGGGTCAACCACTCAAATTTCTCAAACAAATTCTTAAGTTTCTGAGCTTCATTTCTAGCAATCATATCCCCAATTAGGGAAGAGAACCCAGCTGCTGAGGCATATATAAATGCCTTAACCCCACTAACAATCATATAATATATTGAATAAATACTGATACTTCCTAAAGTACTAAAAAAACTAAGTACGATAATGTCAGTCTTATCTTGAATTAAATGAGCAAGGTGCTGAGCAACACCATTCCATTGTTGCTTGATTGGGCTTTTTTTAGTTTTAAAATTTTTTGTTAAATCATAATTTCTTTTGACGTAAATACCTAAAACAAGTGGTTTTAAAAAAAATATTATCGCTGCACTAATCTTTACTATATGAATCGACACTCCCGATGTTATTAAGATTACCGTAATAAAGACATTCAAAACTAGAATAATACTATTCAAATAAAAAGATATATATTGTTTTTGGTCTGATTGCAAAAGCAATGTGTAGGTTATACCAAAAAAATATTGAGCAAATACACTAATCGATATTATACCAATTAAAGATTCTATAAAAAACCCACCAAAATCCCCATCTACAATATGTGGATAGATAAAAATTAAAGCAATTGTGTATAAAATGAGGATGAACGCTATTTTATTGTAAAACTTTCTTGCATAATTAAATATCTCATTTACCTTTTTTAAATTTTTTTCTGCTAGAGGTTTGTACAAATTTGAACATATAACAGCTCCAATTCCTAAGTCTAAAATTGTGATAAATCCGAGAAAACTTGCAATGGAGTATACTAATCCATTAATCGATGAACCATAATATAATATAACTAAGCGAGGCACAATTAACCCTGCTATTATAGCCAACGCTTGGTATACTAATGATGATATTGTATTCTTTTTTAATCTATCGGCCCTACTCATTTTCTGTTGGTAATTCTAGCCATCCACCTAATATATTATCCCACTCTTCTGGATTAAAGCACTCCAACCCTCCTCCAGGATAAAAAGTCATTTCACCAAAATAGACATGTCCTTTAATTTCATAAAAATCCACTCTATTGAAAGGAATTCCGTCTGCTAATATTTCCGCTAGTTGAATCATTAATTCGTAGCTTTGAGGTCTATTAATTAAAATTGATGATTTAGGGTATCTACGCTCAAATGGCATTTTATTCCAATCAAGATCAAAGAAAGTGACTTTTAGACTCTCCTCAGTAAACCTTTCGCTACAAACAAAAGAGCATTTTGCTTTACCATTAAAAACCATTATTTTATAGTCGTTAAGTTCCGTTCCATCATCATCAACTAAATAAGTTTCAGCAATAATTCTTGGTTTTATGTCCTTATATACTTTCTCTCGTCCGCCCCAATAATAATTTCGATTCAAAGAATTATTTATTTTTTCTCTTGCACTACTTTTGTCAAATTTTGATTTATCCGAACATATAACAACACCACCACTATCATGTGTACATTTTAAAACAAATTTATTTGGTAATAATTCAAAATTTATTTCTTCAAAATTATCCCAGGGCCCTCCTATAAGAGGAATAAGGTGCTCTTCACCAATTCTTTCAGCAACATACTTTCTTACTTGGTATTTATCTACCATTTGAGTGTATTCAGACTTGAAATCGTTTAACTTTAACCATTGAATTTTTTCGTTGAATGAAGAAGGGTTATCAAGGTTTAGCTCTTTACCCACCAAAATATAATAAATAATGGATAAGTACCATTTATCAGGTGTTATATTTCTAATGATTGGTTGTCTTAGAAAAAATAAAATGGCTCTATGTAAAAAAAAAAATGTCTTCTTCCTTCTTAAACTCTCTTTTTGAACTTTCATCTTAATTAATTATTCATTTTATTCTTAATAGTTCTTACAACTTCCATAAGTCCAATATTTAATAAGGTTATACGCAGAACTCTTTTCCATGAAAATTGTAATTTCAAACTATTCCTAAAATGTGTGTTCGCTAACTTTTTGTTATTAACGGAACAATTAAATCCTAAATTATATAAAAAAGTAGCGTGGACATCAGGATACGACTTAATATCATCTTTGAACCTATTATAAATGAATTCTAATGATTTATATGAGTTTTCCGTAATGGATGTACTATCATTTTGAATATACGATGTCACAAGGAGTTCTGGTAAATACCCTATATTACATCCAGATTTTAATGCTCGTAAAGAGAAATCCCAATCTGTGAATCTGCGCACTATTGGATCAAACTCCACTAGGTCAATTACTTTTTTCTTCATTAATATACTAGGAGAATCAATAAAATTCTCTGCTAATAACATTTTATAAATATCATCGTTTAGTGTAAATTTCTCTCCTGGAATAATAGACATTTTTTCATTTTCAATACCGCGCGAAACTCTACAAAATGTTATGTCATAATTTTTATTTTTTATGTGTTGGTACTGTCTCTCAATTTTTTTCTCATCCCAAATTACATCCGAGTCTTGAACTGCAATATAAGCCCCTTTTGCAACATTAGCTCCTGCATTTCTAGCAGCACACATACCACTGTTCTTTTCTAACTGAAGTATCCGCAATCTTTTATCTTTAATATTCTCAAGGCTTTTTACAGTATCATCTGTAGATCCATCATCAACAATAATTAACTCAATATTCCGATAAGTTTGATTTAAAACACTCTCAATGGATTTAGAAATTATGTCTGCCCTATTGTAGGTTGGTATTACAACTGAGATTAATTCATTCTCATTACTAATATTATCTTTCATATTCTACCTTTTTTTACTTTTAAAAAATTGAAAATTCATAATCTATTTTTGTATTTTATAATAATTTGAATAAATATAACATAGCATCATTTTTTTTAAATCTATTTAAAGTAATAAGAATCGAAAAATGGTAAGACTCCAGTGTCAAAAACTCCATTTAAATAGATATTTATATAAAAATATAAGCATATTATTAAAATACCTGAGATTAATAATTTAAATCTATCTGTTTTGTTAAAATATTCTTGTCCATAAATAGATGAAATAATTGTTGTTAGGGATAATGATGTTAATAGCCTCATAAAAGTTAGGGCTATCATAAAAAGTGGATAAAAGATAATTGCAATTAAATTAACATATAATAGTGTATCAACATAAAAATACCATTTACCTTGATCGTGTTTTCTAACTATACTTCTATATCTGAATGCATATATTGTTGTAAGAACATGTATACCAATAGCCAGCATAAAGCCCCAGTTTGTCCTAAGAGAAAAATATGAAGAAAGTCTAGCATTATCTAAGCTATCAATCCTACTTTGCAAAGAATTAAGTAAACCTCTACCTGACAATAAATTAAACAAAACGACAATTACAGAAAAAACAACTAATGTCTTTAATAAATTTTTTCTTTTTTTTCTTTTTAAATCTACTATTAATAAAACTAAAAAAATGTAATACATGAAATGAAATCCTCCTGCCAAAAGTGTAAACAAAATAAATTTAAATTTGTCTCCTTTTTCTCGTTTTAATAAAAATGTCAATCCGTATTGAAAAAGACAAAACCCATAGAAAAACTTTAAGCCAGTATAAAAGATAAACACATAATAAATCATAAAGAAAAAGAAAAAGAAATGTGGATTATATTTTCTTTTTTTTATAGTCCAAATTATAAAACTTAATGAGAGTGCTGTCATTACAGCCCACCATTGATAAAAAGTAAGTGATAAGTATTTTCCAATTATTTCCGACCAATAAAAAAGGTAATAGAACCAAAAATCCAATCGTATAAGACTTTCAAATTCTGTATAACCACGCCAATAACCAAGAAAATCTATTGCATCACCGTTACCTACGTATTCATGACCACTCATCAATAAAAAAAGGAATATAGCTGTAACAAAAACAAACAAATAACTTTTTCTCTTATTTAAATATAAAAATAGATGTGTTATAGTAAAAAAAATATAAATAACAATTAATATATAAATCATCTAGTCATAGATTTTAAGTAGACACTTCTTTAAAGAATCTCTCCAAAATGGTATTTCAATTTTAAATTTATTTTTAATTTTTGTTTTATCCAAAATACTATAATAAGGTCTTTTAGCTGCCGTAGGATATTGTACTGTAGTTATTGGGTTTACTTTACATTTAGTATTTGTATATTCAAAAATCACCTTAGCAAAATCAAACCAACTACAAACACCTTCATTAGAATAATTTAAAATTCCTACTTCCTTATTTACTATTTGTGGTAAAACATCTAAAATAAATTTTGCTAAATCTGCTGCATATGTTGGCGTACCTACTTGATCAAAAATAATACCTAATTCTTTTTTTTCTTTTGCTAATCGAAGCATCGTCTTTACAAAGTTGTTCCCATAACTAGAATATACCCATGAAGTTCTAATAATTATGGAATTAGCGGGGTTTATATTTAGCATTGCTACTTCACCTGCTAATTTAGTTTTACCGTACACGCCTTGTGGATTTGGAATATCTGTTTCAGTATATGGTTTGTGTGCTTTGCCGTCAAATATATAATCGGTTGAAATATGTATTAATTTGATTTTGTTTTCTTTTGCTATTTTTGCAAAATTTCTCACTGCCAAATGATTAACAGTATCACATAATTCAACATGCGACTCCGCTTTATCAACAGCAGTATATGCCGCGCAGTTAATAATGATTTCAATTTCATTCTCGATACAATACGACTTTACTTTTCCATGATCAGTAATATCTAAACTATCAAAATCTGTAAAATAAAATGAGTATTGCTTGAATTCAGATTCGAAATCTTTTAATTCAGATCCTAACTGTCCTTTGCTACCAGTAACTAAAATATTAGACATATAATTTTTCTTTAAAGTCAAAATATGCTGCATTTTCAAAACTTGGTTGTTTTTTGTCTTTCTCAGACAATTTCATTTCTTCAATTTTTATACCCCAATCAATATTCAGACTCTTATCATCAAAAGCAATTCCTCGATCACATTCGGGATTGTAATAATTATCTACTTTATATGCAAAAGTAGCTTCTTCACTTAACACAACAAAGCCATGAGCAAAACCTCTGGGAATTAATAGTTGTTTTTTATTCTCTTGGGTCAGTTCTACAGCTACATGCTTTCCAAAGGTTAAAGAGCCCTTTCTTATGTCTACTGCAACATCCAATACTTTCCCTCTAATAACACGTACTAATTTTGTTTGTGCATGCGGTGACAATTGATAATGCAAACCTCTTAAAACACCATAAGAAGACTTAGATTCATTCTCTTGACAAAATTCTATTTTGTAGCCCAAAAAATCTTCTAATTTATCTTCTCTAAAAGTCTCTACAAAATAACCTCTATCGTCTCCGAAAACTTGTGGTTCACAAATGACCACATCTGGTATTACTTTTCTAGTAAATTTCATTGTCTCTTTTTACTCTATTAATTAAATATTGACCATATGCATTCTTTTTTAACGGCTCTGCCAACACTAACAATTCTTCTCTGTTAATATAGCCCATTTCGTAGGCAATTTCTTCCAAACAGGCAACTTTTAATCCCTGCCTGTTTTCAATAGTTTGTATATAGTTTGAAGCTTCTAATAAAGATTCATGAGTTCCAGTATCCAACCAAGCAAATCCTCTTCCCATTAATTCTACCTTTAATTCCCCTTGCTCCAAATATTTCTGGTTTACCGAAGTTATCTCCAATTCTCCTCTGTGACTTGGCATCACATTCTTCGCAATTTCTATAATAGAATTTGGGTAAAAATACAATCCAACTACCGCATAATTACTATTTGGTTTTTCTGGCTTTTCAGCTATACTCAACACTTTCCCTTGCTTGTCAAAATCTACTACACCATAACGCTCAGGGTCTTGTACATAATAGCCAAAAACCGTTGCTTTTTTTTCTTCTTTTACATTTTTTATTGATGAAGCTAATAGTTTTGTAAACCCGTGTCCGTAAAAGATATTATCTCCTAATACCAAACACACGTCATCATTTCCTATAAACTCCTCTCCTAAGATAAACGCATGAGCCAAACCATCTGGTGAAGGTTGTATCTTGTACGAAAACTGCATGCCTATAGTTGCACCGCTACCTAATAATTTTTTGAAGTTCGGTAGATCATCTGGAGTTGAAATAATCAAAACCTCACGGATTCCTGCCAACATTAAAACCGACAAAGGGTAATAAATCATCGGTTTATCGTTTATTGGTAATAATTGTTTAGATGTTGCCTTTGTTAAGGGGTACAATCTAGTTCCTGACCCTCCTGCAAGAATAATTCCTTTCATATTAAACGATTTCTTTATATTGTTGTTTATAATAGTTTGTATATGCTCCAGAAGTTATGTTATGTAACCAGGATGTATTGTCCAAATACCAATCGATAGTTTTAGACAGTCCTTCACGAAAATCTACTGAGGGTTGCCAGTCCAGTTCATTACATAATTTGGTAGCATCAATAGCATATCTTTTATCATGTCCAGGTCGGTCTTTGACGTAAGCAATTAATTTGGCAGAGTTTCCTTTATTTCTTTTCAACTTCTCATCCATTAGTTCACATAAGAGGTGAATTAAATCGAGATTTGTCCATTCGTTTAAACCACCAATATTGTAGGTTTCACCTTCCTTACCTTTATGAAAAATAGCATCAATAGCTATAGCATGATCTATAACATAAAGCCAATCTCTGGTGTACTGCCCATCACCATAAACAGGTAAGGGTTTTTCTTCAACTATATTGTTAATAAATAGTGGAATTAGTTTTTCTGGAAACTGGTTTGGACCATAATTATTAGAACAATTAGAGATAATAAAAGGTAAACCATACGTGCTTCCATAAGCTCTAACAAAGTGGTCGGAGCTGGCTTTAGATGACGAGTAAGGAGAGCGCGGATCGTAAGACGTTGTTTCTGTAAATAAGCCTTTTTCTCCTAAGGAACCATATACCTCATCTGTAGAAACATGATAAAACTTTTTCCCATCCCAGTTGTTAAACCAAAGAGTTTTAAAAGCATTTAACAAAATCATAGTACCAAGAATATTGGTTTTAGCAAAACTTATAGGGTCAGATATTGATCTATCAACATGTGATTCAGCTGCTAGGTGAATAACTGCTTGAAATTGATATTTTGTAAAAATTTCATGTATGTATATTTCGTCAGTTATATCTCCATTTAAGAATTTATAATTAGGTTCAGAATCTACATCTATTAAATTTTCAAGATTACCAGCATACGTTAAAGCGTCCAAATTAAAAATGTTATAATCTGGATATTTGTTAATAAAACATCTTACTACGTGAGAACCAATAAATCCTGCACCACCTGTTATTAAAATATTTTTCATTTTATTTGAGAATAAATTATCATTTTATAAACTTCCGTCTACAACTTTTTCTGATAAAAAGTTTTTTACATCATAAATTATAGCATTCTTGTTTTTTAATGATAAAAAATCAAGTTCTTTAAATTTATTATGAGAAACAGTTAAAACAATCGCATCAAACTTTTCATTGGGTAAAGATTTTAAAGATTCTAATGCATATTCGTGCATTACTTCTTCTTCATTAGCCCAAGGATCATAAATAGTAATATTAGTCCCATAAGATTTTAGAGAATTAATAACATCTACAGCTTTGGTATTTCTTACATCAGGACAGTTTTCTTTAAATGTTATTCCTAAAATTAGAGTATTAGAACCATTAATATTGATATCTTTTTTTATCATACACTTAACTACTTCAGAGGCAACATAATCCCCCATTCCATCATTTAAACGTCGACCAGCTAAAATAATTTCAGGATGATACCCATGCTCTTGTGCCTTTTGAGCTAAATAGTAAGGATCAACTCCAATACAGTGACCACCTACCAAACCGGGCTTAAAAGGAAGAAAATTCCACTTTGTACCTGCTGCCTCCAATACATCATGGGTGTTGATATCAAGAAGATTAAAAATCTTCGCTAATTCATTTACAAAAGCAATATTGATATCTCGTTGTGAATTTTCAATTACTTTTGAGGCTTCAGCTACTTTTATGGTTGGTGCCAAATGAGTCCCTGCTGTGATCACTGATTTGTATAAGCTGTCTACTTTTAAGCCCATTTCTGGGGTTGAGCCGGAAGTAACTTTTAATATTTTTTCTACAGTATGCTCTTTATCTCCTGGATTAATTCTCTCTGGAGAGTAGCCCGCATAAAAGTCTTCATTAAACTTGAGTCCAGATACTTTTTCTAATATCGGAACACAATCTTCTTCTGTAGCTCCTGGATACACTGTAGATTCATAAATTACAATATCTCCTTTTTTTAATACTGCCCCAACTGTTTCACTTGCTTTTAGAAGTGGTGTTAAAATGGGTCTATTATTTTTATCAACAGGTGTTGGAACCGTAATAATATAGTAATTACAATCATTAATTTTTTCTAATTGATTAGTACAAAACAGTCCATTTGAATCAGAGTCTTCACTTATCAATACAGATTGTAAGGTTTCATTATCTACTTCTAATGTGGAATCAATACCAGAAATTAATTCAGATATTCTGTCAGTATTGATATCAAATCCAACTACTGAATATTTTGTTGCAAAAAGCCTTGCTAATGGCAAACCAACATATCCCAATCCTATAATTGCTATTTTATTTTTTTTCATATTTTTAATTATAAATTTTCCCAGTACCATTTTACAGCCTCTTTCAAACCTTGTTGCAAGGTAAACTGTGGGTTATAATTTAAATTTACTTTTGCTTTATCCACACTTGCATGTGAATGGGGAATATCACCTGGTCTATTTGGGCCGTATATGACATCTACATTTAAAATTTTAGAATCAAACTCAGATAAATACTCTTTCAAGTACCCCATCAAATCATTTAGCGTGTTCCGATCACCATAAGCAACGTTGTAAACAGTATTAATTGACTTTTCATTGGTGGTCACAAGACTTAATAAATTCGCTTGTATCACATTATCGATATATGTAAAATCTCTTGAATAATTTCCGTCCCCATTAATTACAGGAGATTCTCCTTTCATGAGTTGACTAACAAATTTTGGAATCACTGCTGCATAAGCTCCTTTTGGATCTTGCTTTCTACCAAATACATTGAAATAGCGTAAGCCAATCGTCTCTAATCCATAAGTTTTTGAAAAAATATCTGCATACAGCTCGTTTACATATTTTGTAATTGCATAGGGTGATAATGGTTTGCCGATGACATCCTCAACTTTTGGCATAGACTCAGAGTCTCCATAGGTTGATGAACTCGCTGCAAACACAAATCTTTTCACTCTATTGTCTCTAGCAGCTAACAACATATTTAAAAAACCACTCACATTAACATCATTGGATGTAATTGGATCTTTAATGGATCTTGGAACCGATCCTAATGCCGCTTGATGTAAAACGTAATCAACACCTTTAGTTGCTTTTAGACAATCGTCTAGCCTTCTGATGTCTCCTTCGATTAAAATAAAATTAGGGTCTTTGAGAAATCCTTTGATGTTATCTCTTTTACCTGTAGCAAAATTATCCAAACACACTACTTTGTTTCCTTTTTCAAGCAAAGCTTCGCACAGATTTGATCCAATAAAACCTGCACCTCCAGTGACTAGAACTTTATTATTTGAAAAATTAATCTTCATTTATATATTTTTTAAACCAGTTTATAAATTCCTCAAGACCATCCTTAATTGAAGTGCTGGGCATATAGCCAATATCATCAATTAATTTATCAATATCTGCAAATGTTCTAGGAACATCTCCTTGTTGCATTGGATACATTTCTTTCATAGCTAATTTACCCATAGCCTTTTCAATAGTGGTTATAAAGTTTTGTAAACTCTCAGTTTTGTTATTACCTATGTTATATATTTTATAGTGTTCTCTTGATTCAATATTCTTTTCAATAATTTTAGTCACACCATTTACTATGTCACCTACATACGTAAAATCACGCTCCATTTCTCCGTTATTAAAAACCTTAATAGGTTGGTTATTTGAGATTGCCTCTGCAAATAGATAATAAGCCATATCCGGTCTTCCCCAAGGTCCATAGACTGTAAAAAAACGTAATCCTGTAGTTTTAAAACCATATAAATGACCATAGGTATGCGCCATTAATTCATTGCTTTTTTTTGTAGCAGCATATAAACTAATTGGATGATCTACATTATCTGTGGTTTCAAAAGGTACTTTTTTATTTTCTCCGTATACGCTAGAACTACTTGCATACACCAAATGTTTTACTTTATGATTTCGACAACCTTCTAAAATATTTAAAAACCCTGTAATATTGCTATCAATATATGCTTTAGGGTTTTCTATAGAATATCTGACACCTGCCTGAGCAGCTAGATTACAAACTACTTCAAATTGTTCTTGTTTAAATAAATTATCGATACTTTCATGATCAACTAGATCTATTCTAGAAAATCGTAAAGAATTGAATTTAGCACTTTGAATTTCATTTTTAAAGAGTTTTGATTCAGCTTCGTTAAACCCTAATTCATTTAATCGATCAAACTTTAGTTTAGGATCGTAGTAATCGTTAATGTTATCAATACCATAAACTGAGTGACCTTGACTCACTAATTTTTTACAAGTATGAAATCCAATAAAACCAGCAGCGCCAGTAACTAATATTTTCATCTATTTTTTTCCTATTTGATAATATTCAAATCCTTTTTTCTCGAGGCTAAAGGTATTGTATTGATTACGACCATCAAAAACAATAGGAGTTTTCAATTGTATTTTAATCTCTTCAAAATCAGGCGAACGAAACTCTTTCCATTCAGTAAGTAAAACTAGTGCATCCGAATCTTTTAAAACCTCATACTTCGAATCTACATACGTTATATTTTGAACTCCTTTTAGATAATGCTCTTTTGCTTCATCAATCGCCTTTGGATCATAGGCTTTTATTTTAGCACCTCTACTCACTAATTCTTTGATTACATAGATTGCGGGTGCTTCACGCATATCATCGGTTCCTGGTTTAAACGCCAAGCCCCAAATACCAAAAGTACAACCAGTTAAGTCCTCCCCAAAATGGGTTGTAATTTTCTGAGCAATCACTAATTTCTGTGCATCGTTTACTTCTTCTACTGCAGTGATTAATTGCGCAGTATAGCCATTTTCTTTGGCTATCTTCGTTAGTGCTTTTACGTCTTTTGGAAAACAAGAACCTCCATAACCTGCTCCAGGATAAATAAAATTATACCCTATACGTTGATCAGAACCAATTCCGATACGAACTTGATTTGCATCTGCCCCAACCTTTTCACAGATATTGGCAATTTCATTCATAAAAGATATTTTAGTCGCTAACATCGCATTGGCAGCATACTTGGTCATTTCAGCAGAACGGATATCCATAGTAATAAAACGGTCATGCGATCTAAAAAATGGAGAATACAATTGTTTCATTTTTTTAAAAGCAATTTCAGAATCTACTCCAATCACTACACGATCTGGTTTCATGAAATCTGCAATAGCGGCGCCCTCTTTCAAAAATTCAGGATTTGAAACCACATCAAATTCTAAATCAGAATTCCTGGCATCTAACTCTTTTTGAATCGTCGCTTTTACTTGATCTGCAGTTCCAATAGGTACCGTAGATTTATCAACCACAATCAATCTTTTTTTCATGGATTTTCCAATCGATTTCGCTACCGCTAAAACATATTGTAAATCAGCAGAACCATCATCTCCCATGGGGGTCCCCACCGCAATAAAAACAATTTCAACATCGCTAATAGCTTCTCCTAAATTTGTTGTAAAGAGTAAGTTCTTGTTTTTAACGTTTTTTAGAACCATCTGTTCCAAACCAGGCTCAAAGATAGGAATGAGGCCTTGCTTTAGTTTTTCAATCTTTACTGAATCTATATCTACACAAGTAACTGTATTTCCCATTTCTGCAAAACAGGCTCCTGAAACTAGTCCAACATATCCAGAACCTATAACTGTAATATTCATTTAACTATTCTATTTTTTCGACTACCACCGGTAGTCTGTTTTATTTATTTTTAATTTTTAACCACTCTTTCAAAGTCTATAAACATTGCTCTTAGATACGGCTTCGCAATCACTACTCACAGTAATGGAAATTCTTGACCAAAAAAAATCAACTGATTAATTCAGCTGAAATGATACAATGGCTCCTAATTTTTTTAACTGAGCCAAGCAATTTTTTCCTTTCACAGCGATTACCGTTGCCTCCTCTTCTAACAAAGGAACCTTTAAGGTTGAACCTACTGCTAACTCATTTTGTTTAGAGTAATAGATGTTATCTAAATAATATTTCATTGCTAATACTTCTTCATTAGAAACCTCAGCTCGTTTTTGGTTCTCAAATAAATACCTGACTACTCCTGCAACCTCAAATACCTTATTTACCTCTTTTTCATGGATACTCACAAGCACCATAGAAGGCAGTAATGGCAACAATATCTTTTTCTTTCTATCTGACCATTGTCTGACTTCAATTCTAGTGGGCGTGTAATTCTCTACCCCTAGAACTGAGAGTCTTTGAGAGACTTTTATTTCAGTTCTGGGTTTGGTATAGATTACAAACCATTTCTTAGAATCTAAGGTTGTCATTTACGATCGATTGTTTTTAATTTGTTTGATCATATCTAAAAGCGGTTCTTTGGCTAACAGATACCCAATACTAACAACTACTCCCAAAAACAACCAAATAATTACAATGAGGCTACGTTTTGGAGCAGATTTTTCTATTGGAACCACCACAGGTTTCAAAAAAGAAAACACTGGGGTGTCTTTTGCTACCTGTAATTTTACTTGTTCTAACTGAGTCACCACATTTTGAAATACGGAAGTAGCTATTTGAAGCTCTGCCTCTAAACGAGTTTGCGCATTTGAAAAACTACTTCTAGAGATATTTAAATTTCTATCTTTAAAATTAGCTAAGTTATCTTGTGCTTCAATTAATAACTTATTTTTGATGGCATATTGTTCTTCTAGATAAGCTAGTAACTCAGAACTAGACTTGGTTTTAATGGCAATGATTTGATTTTGTAAAATATTCTCTCCATTTTTAACCAACTGAGCAGCTAGTTGGGGAAGTTTACTAGTGGCTGAAATTTCTAAATATCCATCTTCATCATTGATATTAAGAGTTAACATTTCATCAATCACTTTAAAATACCCAAATTCTTCTTTAGAGATGGTATTCATCCCTTCTACAGATTGCAAAGAGGCTTCTTTGGGTTTTGATTTAAACCATCCAATAATTTTTGATGGCAAACCAATGGTGTATTCTTTTACTGTTCCTAAAAAAAAAGAAGAAGAGGAAGATTCTTGTTTAAAATAATCTCTAAGTGAGGTTACCTCTTCAAAATTTTTAAGAGGTGCCTCTAATAATGACTTTTTAAAAGTGTAGCTCTCTAAAATCTTACCGTACAACATCGGGGATATCTCATTAGCACCTTCCATACTAGAACCAATGTTAATACCTGCTAATGAAGCCAATCCTTTCAATCCACTGGTACCCGAAGGTGAGCTTCCACTAGAGTTTGGGGTAAACATGGAAGAAGCTCTGTAGGTGTTAGGAGTAAGAATGGCTACTAGAACACCAATCACAGATGCTATAACAGCTGATTTAATGACAAATTTTCTACCCGCCCAAACTTTAGAGATTAGGGCGATGATGTCTATTTGATCTTCTGCTTCTGAATGTGTTTGCTGAGAACTATTCATACCTATAAGTTTTTAGCTAAAATAAGGGTTGTAAAAGCGCCAGTTACAACTGAGAATACCCTTATAAAGTCATCGAAAAATTTATTCACACTATCGTCATTAGTTTTTGCTGGTTTTTCAGTGACTAATATTTGTGATCCAGGATATATAGTTGGGTTTTTAAACAAGCCTATTTTTTCTGTTTTTCCATTAGCTTGTCTTACTTCCATGCTTTCAATCCGTTTCTTAGTACCACCAGATTTTCTAATATAATATTTAGCTCTCTTTCCTTTATTCCAAGCAAAATTTGTCGGATTCAAAAGCCCACCTCTGGTTGATATTGTCTCTAGATTAGAACCGATTACTAAAACATCATTATCTATAAGAGTAGTCGCTTCATAATCTAAATTTTTATTAAGTTCCAAATATAGCTTAGTACCATCTCTTGTAATGTAAGAACTAGAGATGTTAGCATTAACAGTAAAACCACCTGCTAAATCAATCATTTCCTTCAACGCTACCTTATCACTCTCTATAATAACTGACTGAGGATAGTTAACCTCTCCTTGAATAGAAATAGTTGGTTGACCTAATGCTCTGATAGGTGAAGTAACAGTTATGATGTCTTTATTTTCTAGAATAAATGGGTTAGATGGTTTATCTTTATTCCCTAACATATAATCTATATCTAACTGATATTTATTCAATTTAGAATAGGTTCCTTTCTCTAAATCTCTATCCATGCGATTGATGTTCACAAATGTTTGATCTGCTACATCTAAAAAACCTCCTGCTATTAGAATGGCATCTTCAACATAGGTTGTATTCCCTAAAGAAAACTCACCTGGACTAGAAACCTTTCCTAAAACTTTATAAGTAGGTGTGATGTCTTGAGTTACTGACTTGGTGTATAACACAACCTCATCTTTTGGCATTAAATAGGTAGCTTTTAAATCCTCTAGCCTATCTAAACTATATTGAGTTAAATTGTACAAACCGGTCTGCTCATCAAATCTCTTTAAATCTAAGCGACTTGTTAATACTTTAGATTGAAACTCTAATTCATCATAAGAAACGGATTGAAAAATTAAGTCAAATAACGAAAGGTTTTCTCTAATAGTAACCGTTTTGCCCCTGACACCATATCCAGATATTGATACGGTTTTCGACCCCTCTACTTCAGCTAAAGAATAAATCTTAACTTGATCATTTTCATCTAATACAACTTTAATCTCTCCATTTAAAATACTTTGTAAGTTGAAGGTTTTATAGGAAAGGGTTCCGTTCTCATCTTCTTTATTAATATCTATTTTATCTAAATATGTATTTGGTTTTAGACCTTTTGCGCCATCTAAAATTAACGTTTTAAGATCTTTATAAACATTCAAAGCAAATGTTCCTGGGGCATATACATTTCCTGAGATAGTAACATTATTTTTTTGTTTGCTTAAAATAGTTTTCACATTTACAACATCACCATCTGTTAAAATAAAGTTTTGTTTTTTATTATTTTTATAATCTGAATAATTAATGGTTGTTAAAAAACGATCAAACACTAACTCCTGCTCGCGATCTTTAAATGGCTTTATTCGAGATACATTCACATTATTTAGAGAAGCTCCAACGGGCAAACCTCCAGAATATTGAAATAAATCTTGTAAGGTTTCATTTGGTCTTAATTCATAAATAGCAGATTTTTTAACAGTCCCTCTTAGGGTAACTGATGACAAACGAGAGCCTACAAATAAAATGTCATTGTTAGCTAGTCTAATATCTTGATCTATATTTCCTTGCGTGATATAATCGTATAGGTCAATCGTTTTTATAAGTTTGTTATTTCTATACACTTTAACATCTCTTAATGTACCTGAGGTACTTATACCACCCGAAGCATACAATGCATTTAAGACTGTTGCCAATCCGTTAACCAAATGTGGGCCTGGAGTAGTTACATTACCCAAAACAGATACTTTTACAGGTCTAATTTGAGTTAGAGAAACATCTAAGAATGTACGATTGGGTGATGATAATAACCCGCTGTAGTATTTTCCTAAAAATATTTTTAATCTATTTTTTACAGTTGCAAAAGAATTACCTGCAGCAAAAAAGACACCTAAATTTGGAAAGGATATGTTACCATTCAGATCAATTTTAGAAACAAATTCAAGATTGTTGTCTCCAAAAACAGTAATTCTTAACTCATCTCCAGGCGCTAGAATATAGCCTTCATCTATATTTCCTAACAAATACTCTTTTTGACCAAAAGGGTTGTTTACAAAAATATCATATCCGAAATAATTTTTAATATCCTTTTCAACCACAACTTTTGGTGTTGTTGGAACAGGTACAACTACTGGAGCAGATGTTACTTTTAAATCAGTAACTACATCATTAGAAACATTTGTTTTTGCAGTTTTTAAACCAGCATTGTTGTTTTTTAAGTAGTTATCAAGGAAAGTATCAAAATCTATTCCTCTTAACTGAGCCATTTCTTTTGCTTGAGACTCACTAATGCCTCTTACTGATAATTCTTTAATAGCCTTTTCTCTAGAATTAATCCCTAATCGATTGGCTTCTGAAATTACGTCTTGTTCTGTTTGAGAGAATGAAATTGTAGAAAACAATAAAGAAACAATAACAAGTATGTATTGTAGGAATTTATGATGCATGGTTTGTTGTTTAACTGTATAGTTATTATAATTTATTATAAGCATTAAACTAGTAAATTTAAGAAAATTTTAATAAGAAGTTAACTGAGAGAATAATTGATGTAGTCATAGATTTTTTTTTGGCTAAAATAATACATTAAAAAAGTTTAACAATACGATTTTCATGAGAAATTCTACTTATTTTACAAGGATAACAATTTCACCATAGATTTTTTAATCTTAACTTTTAGTCGGATAGCCGGTTGGTTTTTATTCATTAAAAATAATACAGTAAAAGCCACAAAAAACATGGATATTAATATCATCAGAGATTGAATAATGGTAAGCTTTTGAGTAACATAAAACATAATGGAGGCCACCAAAAAGTTAATGAAACCAATACAGAAAGATGCTCTTCTGTGAGAAAAACCAAAATCTACAAGGATATGATGTATATGGTTTCTGTCTGGTTTGAACATAGAAACACCTCTTGTAAATCTCAACAACATCACACGAATGGTATCTAGTGTAGGAATAAATAATACCCCAGCAAGAAATAACGGTAATTGACCTCTATTAAAGGATAATGAATTATGTGCTGCATCACCAACGGCCATTAATTTAAGGGTAAGTAATCCCAAAACCAATCCTATAACTAAACTTCCTGTATCTCCCATGAAAATCTTTCTTTTGATTGAAAAATTAAATCTTAAAAAAGCTAAAAGTGTACCTATGGTAGCAAGACTGATGGATAAATAAAAATAATATCCAAGATTAAAAAGCATAAAACTATAAAATGAAGCAATAATAATTCCAGTAATTCCAGACAAACCGTCTATACCATCAATTAAGTTAAAAGCATTTATAAGTGCTAATAAGAAAAACATACTACCTGCTACTGAAATAGCTAGTGGTATTTCATATACCCCCATAAAACCATGTAATGATACAATTCTAAAATCTGATTGAAACATTAATATAGCAACTCCAATCATTTGGAATAAAAACTTAATCCTTGGAGATAAATTTTTAAAATCATCTAATAAGCCCGTAAAAAATAAAATAGATATAGAAGCTAACAGGGTAACTGAAACATGATTTACATCTAAGTTTTGAGAAAAAAATAAAATGATAATGTAACTTACGTAAAAGATAACACCTCCAAATGTAGGCACAGGAACAGCGTGTGAGCTTCTGTTATCGGGTGCATCACTTAAATTTAACTTTAAGGCAATTGATCTAATTTTTGGAATTAATAAGAACGATACTGCAAAAACACCTAAAATACAGCACACAAAGTACATGAGATGATGCGTACCAACTTCTTGGATTAGCTTGTCTAACATAGTATATTTTTTTTCAGATTGATTTAGGGATTATTCTGATTTTCTTTTTCAATAACAAATATAGGATATTATATGAAATAAAGGCTTTTTTTGAGTTTTTTTATTAATTTGTATAGATAACTGAATTGATAAATCTAGCTTACAGAGCCAGAAAAAAGGGTCAAAAATTAAAAAAAAGACAATTTATCTACCTTTAAGAAGAATAAAAATATAGATATCATTTTTTAGAAAAGAATAAATATGATATTCACAAAATTGTAGTTTTAATAGGTAATTAAAGCATTTTTTTTAATTAATATTATAATTAATAAACCAGTTAACAAATTTAGCAACTCCTATTTTAATGGTGGTAGTTGACAAATAATCAAACTCTTCCATAAATCCAGATACATCTGCATAAGTTTGAAACACGTCACCATCTTGAATTGGCAACATTTCTTTTTTTGCAGTTTTATTTATATTTTTCTCTATTTCTGATATAAAATCAAGAAGTTTTACTGGATTGTTATTTCCAATATTATACAGCTGATACAATTTATTACTTTTTGAGTCCTTAATTAAAGAAGACACAACACCTAAAACAACATCATCTATATATGTGAAATCTCTTGAAAGGTTTCCATTATTATACACTTTAATTGGTCTATTGTTGATTATTGCATCTGTAAATAAAAACATAGCCATATCTGGCCTACCCCATGGACCGTAAACGGTAAATAGACGCAACCCAATAGTTTGAATTCCAAATAAATGACTGTAAGTATGTGCCATTAATTCATTAGCCTTTTTAGTTGCTGCGTACAAACTTATTGGATAGTCAACATTGTCGGTTTCTTTGAAAGGTATAGTTTCACTATTTCCATAAACACTTGAACTACTGGCATAGACAAATCTATAAATATTATGATGTCTACAACATTCTAATATATTTAAAAAACCCTGTATATTAGAATCTATGTAAGTTTTAGGGTTTTGAATAGAATACCTCACTCCAGCCTGAGCTGCTAAATTACAAACGATATCAAAAACTTCATTTTTAAATAATCTTGGAAGATGCTCAGCATCCTCCAAATCCATCCTAACAAAACTAAAAAATCTCTTGTAAATTGAACTTTCTGATTTTTTAAAAAACTCCTCTGCATTACTTCTTAAAATTCCTAATTCATGAAGTCTAGCATATTTTAAATTAACATCATAGTAATCATTAATATTATCGAGCCCCACAACAGTAAAACCTAATTTTACTAGTTTTTGACAGACATGGAAACCTATAAATCCTGCAGCTCCTGTAACTAATATTTTTTTATTTTTTTCCAATCTGATAATATTCAAAACCTTTATCATTTAGATTAAAAACCCCGTATTGATTTCTTCCATCAAAAATTATTGGTGTGATTAATTGAGATTTAATCTCTTCAAAATCTGGTGATCTAAATTCTTTCCATTCTGTTAATAAAATTAAAGCATTTGCATTATCTAATACATTGTATTTTGAATCTACATATCTAATGTTTTTTTCACCTTTCAAATAAAAATGTTGAGATTCCTTCATAGCTTTTGGATCATAAGCAACTACACTAGCGCCTCTTTTAATCAATTCTTTAATTACATAGATAGCTGGCGCCTCTCGCATATCATCAGTACCTGGTTTAAAGGCTAACCCCCATATTCCAAAAATCTTTCCAGATAAATCTTCTCCGAATCTTTTTACAACTTTATTTGATATGACAACTTTTTGACGATCATTTACATTTTCAACAGCAGTAATAAGTGTTGCATCATAATCATGTTTTTCTGCAATTTTTTTGAGTGCTTTTACATCCTTAGGAAAACAGGAACCTCCGTAACCAACACCAGGGTAGATAAAACTATATCCAATTCTTTTGTCAGATCCAATTCCTGTTCTCACATGATTTACATCAGCTCCTACTTTTTCACAAATATTAGCAATTTCATTCATAAAAGATATTTTAGTAGCTAACATTGCATTTGCTGCATATTTGGTCATTTCTGCTGAGCGAACATCCATTTCTATAATCCTATCATAAGACATTGTGAAAGGATGATATAATTGACGCATTTTATTAAATGCAAACTCACTGAAGGCTCCAACAACAACTCTATCTGGCTTCATAAAATCATTAATTGCATCTCCTTCTTTTAAAAATTCAGGATTAGAAACAACATGAAACTCGTAGAAAGAGTCTCTTTTATCTAACTCAACTTGTATGGTTTCTCTAACCTTATCAGCAGTTCCAACAGGGACTGTAGACTTATCTACTATGACAACCTCATTTGTCATATGTTTACCTATTTCTTTGGCCACAGAGATTACATATTGTAAATCAGCAGAGCCATCATCTCCCATAGGGGTTCCTACAGCTATAAAAATAATGGAAGCATTTTGAATGCTTTCTTTTAGAGAAGTAGAAAATTGAAGATTATCATTTTCTATATTTTTAAGGACCATTGGACTTAGTCCTGGTTCATAAATTGGAATAATTCCGTTTTTTAATTGTTTAATTTTATCTTCGTTAACATCTACACAGATGACCTTGTTTCCCATTTCTGCAAAACAAGTTCCCGATACCAATCCAACGTAACCACTTCCTATAACAGCTAAATTCATTAGGGTAAAAATTTATGTTTTAAATTACTATTTTGTATAATTTCAGAATTCCTGATAGCATGAGCAATTTCCACAGAGGGCCTTGCATCTGATAAACCAAAACCATTTCCTTCTAAAATATTTTTATAACTCTCTGTATGGAGTTCTGTAAAACCATCACTAAACTCTATTTCTGTTTCATTGATGCTAATAGAACGAAAAGTTCTTTGTCCTTTGGTTTTAATATCGTTTGGTAAATCATTCTCATCTATTGACAAAAACCATCGCACCCTTGCCTTCTCAAACTCTATATAACCTGATGCTCTTCGTTCCTCTCTTAAGTGCACTTGAACCTCTTGTACTTGACCAAAAATCCATCCCAACATATCGTAAAAATGAATACCAATATTAGAAGCTATTCCTCCAGATTTACTTTCATCTCCTTTCCATGAAATATGATACCAATTCCCTCTAGAAGTAATGTAACTTAAATCTACCTCATATTTTTGATTAGCAACATGGCTATCTATTTTATTTTTTAAAGCAATAATACTGGGGTGCAATCTTAATTGTAAGATGGTATATATTTGATTTCCTGTCTCTTGTTCTATAGCTTCTAGAGCATCTACATTCCAAGGATTTAGCACCAACGGCTTTTCACAAATGGCGTCTGCTCCTCTTCTTAAAGCCATTCTAATATGGGAGTCATGTAAATAATTAGGAGTACAAATACTTAAATAATCTAGGGTGATATTGTTTCTTTTTAATTTCTCTATGTGTCTATCAAATCTTTCAAATTCTGTAAAAAAATCTGCATTCGGAAAATACCGATCTAGTATACCAACAGAATCAAATCTATCTAGGGCTGCTATCAATTGGTTATCTGTATCTTTAATAGCCTTTAAATGTCTTGGAGCTATATATCCTGCGGCTCCTAGCAGTGCAAAATTCTTCATTATAGTCCACCGTGTTTAATAGTTGTTGGTAGTATATTTTTCACATCGTAAAGAACATGATTTTTATTTGTTAAGGAATCAAAATTCATTTCTAAAAATGCTGTATGTGCTACTGTTAAAACAACAGCATCAAATGTATGAGCTGGAACATCTTGTGTAGAGGTTAATTTGTATTCATGCATTACCTCATCCTTGTTGGCCCATGGATCGTAAATGGTTACATCCATTCCATACTCTTTTAAAGCTGCAATAACATCTACTGCCTTGGTGTTTCTTACATCAGGGCAATTTTCTTTAAACGTAATTCCTAAAACAAGTACCTTGGCTTTTTTTACATGAATGTCTTTTTCAATCATTAGCTTAACAACCTCGGAAGCTACATAATTACCCATGCTATCATTTAATCTTCTACCTGCCAAAATTATTTCTGGATGATAGCCATATTCTTGCGCTTTCTGAGCTAAGTAATAAGGGTCAACTCCAATGCAATGCCCCCCAACTAAACCAGGTTTAAAAGGTAAAAAATTCCATTTTGTACCCGCTGCTTCCAATACGTCATGGGTATTAATATCCATTAAATTGAAAATTTTTGCCAGCTCATTCACAAAAGCAATGTTAATGTCTCGTTGAGAGTTTTCAATAACCTTAGCTGCTTCTGCTACTTTTATGGTAGGTGCTAGATGCGTACCCGCAGTAATTACTGATTTATATAAATCATTTACCTTTTTGCCTGTTATCTCATTTGAGCCAGAGGTTACTTTTAAAATTTTATCGACAGTATGTAATTTATCTCCTGGATTAATTCTCTCAGGAGAATACCCTGCAAAAAAATCTTTGTTAAATACCAATCCTGAAATTTTTTCCAATACAGGTATACAATCTTCTTCTGTTGCTCCTGGGTATACTGTAGATTCATATACTACAATATCATCTTTTTTAAGAACTGAACCTACGGTTTCACTTGCTTTTAGTAAAGGAGTTAAAATAGGTCTGTTATTTTTATCGACTGGTGTAGGCACTGTAATAATATAATATGTACAGTCTTTAATATCTGAAATTGAAGTAGAACAATAAAGACCTATAGCATCGGAAGAATTTTCAACTAATACAGATTTTAAAACCTCATCTTCAACTTCTAATGTGGTATCTTTTCCCGTTCTAAGTTCATGTACGCGTTCTGTATTAATATCAAAACCTACTACAGCGTATTTTGTTGCAAATAATCTTGCCAATGGAAGCCCAACATATCCGAGACCTATAATTGCTATTTTTGGTTGATTCATGTTCATTATAAATTATTCCAATACCATTTCACAGCCTCTTGCAGGCCTTGCTTTAATGAATATTGAGGGTTGTAATTTAATAAATTTTTTGCTTTGTCTATAGAGGCCAAAGAATGAGGAATATCTCCTGCTCTGTTGGGTCCATATTTAATTTGAATATTTTTAATTTTTGGATCATAAGGTGTTAATGACTCTTTTAAACAGTCTATTAAATCATTTAATGTATTTCGCTCACCAAAAGCAACATTATACACGGTGTTAATTGCCTCTTCATTTTCTGTAATCATAGACAAAACATTTGCCTGAATAACATTATCTATATAAGTGAAATCTCTTGAAAAATCTCCATTACCATTAATTACCGGGCTTTCTCCTCTCATAAATTGACTTACAAATTTTGGAATCACTGCTGCATAAGCCCCATTAGGATCTTGTTTTCTTCCAAATACGTTAAAATAACGTAATCCAATGGTTTCTATACCATATGTTTTTGAAAATACATCTGCATATAGTTCATTTACGAACTTAGTGATGGCATAAGGAGATAAAGGGCGTCCAATGGTTTCCTCTAATTTTGGTAGTGATTCAGAATCACCATAGGTAGAGGAACTAGCCGCATATATAAATCGTTTAACGCCAGCATCTCTAGAAGCTATCAACATATTCAAAAAACCAGAGACGTTTACTTCATTAGAAGTTATTGGGTCTTTTATGGATCTTGGCACAGATCCTAAAGCTGCTTGATGTAAAACAAAATCTACGCCTTTTACTGCAGCATGACAACTAGTAATATCTCTAATATCTCCTTCTATAAAAGTAAAGTTAGGATTGGCAAATAAATGACTTACGTTCTCTCTACTTCCGGTAGCTAAATTATCTAAACAAACCACATAGCATCCTTTATCAAGTAAATACTCAGATAAATTTGATCCAATAAATCCTGCTCCACCAGTTATTAATATTCTTTTATCAATTAATTGAATATCCATAATTAAAATTAACTAATATATAATAATAGCACAAATTACAATAAAAGAATTAGTTCAAAGCACTATTCCTATCGTTTAAGTGCATTATTTAATGCATGTTTAAAAAAACAAATAATCCTGACTAAAGTTGATTAGGTTAGTAAGGGTTTAGATATCCCTAGTTTACCCCATTTTAAAATAGTAAAAGCCAACTAGCTACGCTAGTTTCTTTTTTTATTCAAGACTTTCACAAATAAATTTGCGACAGTCTTGAATAAAAAAAGTCTTAGATTTCTCTAAGACTTTCGCTCTCGTCTGTGAGCAATGAGGGATTGCAGATCCCAGATCGAAACCACAGATGCAAATACAATCCTATAAACTTCGTGTATGTATTTATTATTTACAACAAAGACTGAAATAAATTCCTACTTTGTTATAAACAAAAAATCCTGATGAAGTTCATCAGGATTGTGAGTGATGTGGGCAATGAGGGATTCGAACCCCCGACCCCTTGGGTGTAAACCAAGTGCTCTGAACCAACTGAGCTAATTGCCCTTACATGATTGTAAATCATACAAGCGGGTGCAAATATAAAAGGGTTTTTAAACTTAACAAAGAAAAAAAGATGTTTATTTTGATTTGTTTTTAATCCTATGGAAGTGAGTTTATTACAATTTTAAAAAATCAATATTTTTTTAATGCTTCTTCATAATCTTCTTGGGTATCAATACCTGTAGGACTTGAAGCTACCTCTATCATCTTAATTTTAAAGCCATTTTCTATGACACGTAATTGTTCTAATTTTTCTAATTTTTCTAATTTAGTTTGGTCCATTTTTATATACTTAGCTAAGAAATCTTTCTGATAGCCATAAATACCGATGTGCCTAAAAAAATTATACTTTTTAAGTTCTTCATTTGAGCGAATAATTTCTTGATGATCTCTCGGATAAGGGATGGGAGCTCTTGAAAAATAAATGGCATTATTTTGAGTATCTAAAACCACCTTTACTACATTAGGGTCTTGAAGATCTTTGATGTTTTCTATTTTACTCATGGCACTTGCCATGGAAACTTGGTCATCATCAAACGAATGAACTAGCTCTTCAATTAAATTTGGATCTATAAATGGTTCATCTCCTTGAACATTCACAACAACGTCACAATCTATTCCTGCAACTGCCTCCCCTATTCTATCTGTTCCAGATTGATGCGAACTTTTAGTGAGGATAATATGATTGGTGAAACTCCTACAAACCCTTTCAATCTCTGAACTATCAGTTGCTATAAATACCCCATCTATATTCTTAACCTTCAGACATTGCTCATATACTCTTTGAATGACTGTTTTTCCTTTAAGGTCTAGTAAGACCTTTTTGGGCAATCTAGAGGAATCTAATCTGGCGGGTATGACAATTACTTTTTTCATTCAAAGAAGTTTAAAGTCTTATAACCACCGTCTTTTAGATATTGGTCTTGCTTCATTAATTTTATATCACTACTCATCATATCTTTTACCAAAGATTTTAGATCATATTCTGGAGTCCAGCCTAACTTAGTATTAGCTTTTGTTGGATCTCCAACCAATAAATCTACCTCTGTTGGTCTATAATATTTTGGATCAACTGATAAAACTTCAGTTCCAACTTGAATCTGGTATTCAGGATTATCACATGATTTCACAACAGCTTTTTCATCTACTCCATTACCAATAAAATCTAACTCTATTCCTACTTCTGCAAAACTCAATTTTACAAAATCACGAACTGAGGTTGTTTTACCAGTTGCTATTACCCAATCCTCAGGTTCATCTGCTTGTAAAATCATCCACATCATTCTTATATAATCTTTAGCATGTCCCCAATCTCTTTGCGCATCTAAATTCCCTAAGTAAAATTTCTTTTGTAAGCCTAAAGCTATTCTTGAGGTAGCTCTAGTAATTTTTCTTGTAACGAATGTTTCTCCTCTTAGAGGAGATTCATGATTAAATAAAATACCATTACATGCATACATTCCGTATGCTTCTCGATAATTTACAGTAATCCAATAACCATAAATTTTAGCCACGCCATATGGAGATCTTGGGTAAAAGGGAGTAGTCTCTGACTGTGGAACCTCTTTAACCTTCCCAAATAATTCTGAAGTAGAAGCTTGATAAATTCTTGTTTTATTTTCTAGACCTAATAACCGAACAGCATCTAATATCCTTAAAGTGCCTAGTCCGTCAGTATTTCCAGTATATTCTGGTGTTTCAAAAGAAACAGCTACATGGCTCATTGCTGCTAGATTATAAATTTCATCTGGCTGAATTTCTTTTATCAAACGGGTAATGTTAGTGGAATCAGTCATATCCCCATAATGCAGGAAGAAATTACGATTGTCAACGTGAGGGTCTTGGTATAAGTGATCGATTCTATCTGTATTAAATAGAGATGATCTTCTCTTCATTCCATGAACTTGGTAGCCTTTTTTTAATAAAAACTCACTTAAATAAGCACCATCTTGCCCTGTTACTCCTGTTATAAATGCTACTTTCATTATGTATTGGATTCTAATTTAATTTGTTTTAGGTTGTCAATATTTTCTTGAAACCATTGATATGTTTTTTTTATACCTTCATTTAATTCTGTAGAATACTCCCAACCTAACTTTTTAATTTTAGTAAC
>Ga0228670_1000067_pt1 | contig 66041 bp, 98 predicted proteins | sample 85DmetaG_FD_182785 | JGI IMG/M metagenome (GOLD analysis project Ga0228670, IMG submission 182785) | Seawater microbial communities from Monterey Bay, California, United States - 85D | ecosystem: Environmental > Aquatic > Marine > Coastal | place: USA: California | collected 2016-10-13
GCCACTAAGATACTTAAAAAGCATCACTATCACTTAGATAGACAACAAGGTAAACACGAAGTATGGAAAGATGAGGAAGGACATTCATTTGCTTTACCTCATAAACATCACGGCAAAGATTTGTCAAAAGGCATAATGCACGCTCTTAAGAAAGAAGTAACACATGAGAACTTTGCTGATGGCAAGGTAAAAGGTAAGAGCAGACCAGGACGTGTAAAACGTGCAGGTGCTAGTTGTAAAGGTTCAGTAACTGACCTTAGAGCAAAAGCAAAAAAGGCATCTGGTGAAAAAGCAAAAATGTATCACTGGTGTGCTAACATGAAAAGTGGTAAAAAATAATGACAACAAGTAAAGCAATTATCATTGCGTCTATAATACTAGGACTTAGTCATATAGCTAATGGCTATCTAATAGATTATGACACAATATTAAAATGTACAGAACCAGGTACTATATGTACCTTACACGTGGAGCCAAATAGATGAAGAATAAATTTTCAGGATATTGGATATTATTTTTTGTATTAGTAGTAATATTAATACTTCAAACTGGATGTACAACTACACCAGAGGTAGAACAACAGATAGAGACAGAACAAACAGAAAAACAACAAAGTGAAAAGATGAAAAATCCTATATTATGTGCTTTATTGTTAAAAAGCCTTGACTGTTCTATAAAAGAAAAAGATAATGCAAAGGTAGAGTATGAAGCTGAAACACATCCGGTTCCTGTAGAGGATCCAGTACTAGAACTATTAATTGATCTAGGAGAAGTTGAGCCAGATGCGAGCAACTGAGTTCATAATTGAAAGTTATCTGAATACTGATGTGCTGAAGTATGTTAAGCAAAATCATCACGATTGGTCAGATGATTTAAATTACTCAGTACTTAATCACGACATGTGGGATATGGATCGAGTACCTATGTCAATGGTTAAAGTAAAAGACTATGATGACGAAGGACTAGATCCTTATGATCGTATTCAAGACTTTGATGATGACACAATTGATAGAATCAGTAAAGAAGAAATACTAGCAAGACCTATTGTAATTGATCATAATGGTGTTATAATAGATGGGAACCACCGTGCTTTTAAAGCAAAACAGTTAGGTATGCAACAAATACCAGCATACTATCCTGTTAAGGAGTAACATATGAAAGTATTATTACTAGCGTTAATGTTGTTTACAAGTCAGGTGTTTGCATATGATGACAAACATTTTAATCCTGATCTATGGCCCTACATACAAGAAAGAATGTTTGGTGTTAGAACAGCAGTTGAATTATCTAACAATGATGAGCTAACAATATCGGGTCCTAAAAGAGCGGCCAGTGGTGCTCAGGTACCTATAACTATTACTGTTAATACTGATCGTTTTGTTAAACTTCATCTGGTCATTGATGCTAATCCAGTACAACATGTAGCAACATTTAAATTAACAGACAAAACACAAAACACTGAAATATCAACTCGTGTTAGAATGGAAACAGATAGTTATGTGCGGATAGTTGGAGAAACAGTCAACGGTGACTTGTTTACACACAAAACTGGTATTAGAGCCAGTGGTGGCTGTTCAGGTTACATGGATGTACATGATCCGGCATTGACAAAAGACCTAGGTAAGATATTGTTTAAAGATAAAGAAGGTTATAAAACAACTAGAATTAAACATCCAATGTTTAGTGGACTACAGAAAGATTTAGAGTCAGGCGGTTATATACCAGAATGGATTATTAAAACTATTACTTGGGTTGACGAAGAAGAATATATTATTATGCAAGCAGATACTAAGATATCTATATCACAGGACCCATATATAAAATTTAAATACGATGGCAAAGTACATGTTATAGCCGAAGATACAAAAGGGAATATATTTAAAAAATGAGAGCAAGACAGTTTATCTTAGAGTACTCCAGAGAAAAAACTCAGCAGGTGCATGGTGAAAAAATCATACAAGCACTACAGAGAGACACACATGCTCGTGCTGATATAGACATATGGAACTTACACTCACGTAGCGGTAGTTGGAAAGAACTACATCCTAACGACAAACAAGATTTATTAAACAAAGTGTTTGCTCAGATTGAAATGGGAGATCCTACAAAAAACAAAGAATACAGTCAATGGTTGGCACGTATGTATTCAAAACAAATTATTCCATTAGAAGACATTAAGAGTAAAATGAGAGATGCACTAGAAAAGTATGCGACTCTCAAGTTAAGAAAGAAACTAAAGCCTGAACACAAAGACATTAATCAAATGAAAAAGCCAGTTGACTTGTTAACAGCAATGGCAGATTACAGTGAAGAAGACTTAGAAGCACCTGTTACAGACAGAGGTAGCAGTCGTGAAATATATCGTGACAGTGAGATTAGAGTTATAGTGCCTAAAGACAAAGCGGCGGCTTGTTATTATGGGCAAGGTACTAAATGGTGTACTGCGGCACGTAGTAACAATATGTTTGATCAGTATCACAAGATGGGCGATATGTATATCATTATGCCTAATAAACCTAAGTACGAGGGTGAAAAGTATCAGTTCCATTTCCAAAGTGGACAGTTTATGGACGAGCAAGATCGTGAAGTAGATATGTACAAGGTACTAAAAGTGTATCCAACAATACGTAATATTAAAACAATAACTGATTGGGCTAAACGTAAAATTGTACCAGCACTGATGAGTGATGAAGATTATGCTGAGTGGAAAAAAGAAACCGATGAGCAGATAGTTAGAAATCGTGTAATGTACGGTGATATGTATACTCTAAGTTTAAATCAACCTGGAACTTCATTAGACACCTGGAAGATTAGTCGTAGTACCATTGACATGTTAGTTGAAAAGAGTATGATGAAAGGCAACAGTTGGGCAAATCTAGCAGGTACAGAATACATAGCCTACGGTTGGTTTGACGCAACAAGTGATGATTGTTTAGGTTTAACATATGCTGAACTAGGTGAAGAACCAGAATCAGCAGTTCTTACAGTTAGTAGTGTTGATTTTGAAAAGGCTGAGGAATTAAGTAATGAGCCTGAAGTTGAGAAATTAGAAAAATTCTTAAAAGGTATGGTACGAATAGAAGATGAAGCTCAAACGAGTAGTTTAGCTGAAGAACAGTATGAGAAAGCGATTAACCAACTGTTAGATAGTTATGGTTATCCAATGTCAGTAACAGGATACGTAGGTGGGGAGCCAGAGAGAGCATAATGAGATTTTATGAAATAATTAGAGAAGGTGAGGACGATGCTGGCTGGTATCGTGGCATTAGTAAACAAGAAGCTGATAATATTAGACGAGGTGGATTACCTAAGCCTAGTGCTGTTCCAATACCAATGGACAATGAAGTAATGGATCACTTAGGTATTGATGATGAAGAAGCATGGGAACTACAGAAAGAGCTTGAAGGACAAGACGTTATTAATGTTACCAGTGATCAACAAAACGCAGAAGGCTATGGCGATGAAGTACTATGGTTTGAACGTCATCTAGTAGATTTAGATTTTAAACCCTATGGTGTTATAAGCCTAAGTATGTTAGAAGGGAACCCAGGTAGTTGGGGACTAGTTACACCTTGGGATGAACAAGTAAAGGAAATAAAATGAGAGCAAGACATTTTATAATAGAATACGATAGAGCCAAAACAGCACAGGCATTTGCCGCCAAGCTAGTTAATACTGCTATGGCTGACAACACTGTTCCAGGCGCTGTTAGAAAAAATATACAGGACAACTTAACTCCTGTAGAAGCCGCTGAGATGATACTTAAAAATCAAATTGAAGTGGGTGATCCTACTAAACAGAAAAAGTATACACAGACACTTGCTCGTATGTATGCCAATGGTTTAATCAAATGGGAAGACATAGGTAGTACAATGCGTGACTATTTGGGCAAGTTTCACAAACTAAATCTTAAAAAGATGATTCCAGCACCACGCAACGATTTTAATCGCTATAGTGATCTAGCTGACTTCTATAGTGTAGTTGACGAATATCCAGACCCAGATGTTTCAGATCCCAAGTCAAAAGGTGATGCCAAAGAAGTCTACAAGGATGCTAATGTTCGTGTTATAAGACCTGATGATGAGAATGCCGCTTGTTACTATGGACAAGGCACACGCTGGTGTACTGCCGCAAAAAGCAATAACATGTTTACTCGTTATCAGAATGACGGTGATATGTATATCTTAATACCTACCAAAGCCACCCATGACGGTGAGAAATATCAAGTACATCCTGCGTCAGGACAATACATGGACGAACAGGATCGTGACGTAGAAGCAGACGACTTAATACAACGCTTTGGTGACGACTTTAGAGAGTGGTGGTTAACTGTTGACCCAGACCTAGGTGGACGTATAATATTTTTCCCTAATGAAGATGAACTTAGAAAAGCCTGTGAAGAAATTAAACAGATGAGTTTAGAATTCTTAGATGAAGTTATGATGGATTGGGAAATGAGTGATGACACATATTATGAGTATCTTCGAGACGAGGGCTATGTTGATGAAGAAGGTGATTATAAAGATGATTATCCTTCATACACAGAATACAATGATTCTGCTAGTGCGTATTATAGCAATGTTTACGGTGCCCTTGATATAACTGTCGATGAAGTGCGTGAGCTAGCTAGAGATATAGAAGAAGAAGATGGACGTAACCAGTACATAGGCGATTTAGAAAATGTGTTTAGTATTAGTGTAGAAAACGCAATAGATAGACAAGATGGATTACCAACTACAATATACAGACAGATACAGGTAACACTCAAAGACGGTAAAATAACTGTAGAGTACGTTCCAGAACCAGCAAAAGATTAATAAATACTAGTATAATACACTCTATAGGAAGTTTTTATTATGGCTGAAGATAAAAAAGTTACAGTCCAAGCAACAGAACACAAGAAAAAAGTTAATTTAGAACTAGAAGTAGATGCTACAGCAAAAGATCTAGGTGTTAATCCTTATGCAAATTGGGTACACATGGCTAAAGCTGTTGACAGTTGGAGAATCTTTCCAAGACTATTCTTAACTGTCTACATTATTTTATTATATAAATGTGTAATATGGTATATGGATTTACCAGCACCTACAATGGAACAGTCAGGTTTAATCAGTATCGTAGTTGGTGCTGGTGCGGCATGGTTTGGTTTATACACTGGATCCAGCAAAAAGTTTGACAAATAAAGACACGCTTTAGGACCGTGTTAGGTTTTACCCCTACCTAGAATTACTTCGGAACTAATTTAAAAGGGGTCCTCACCAAGTTATAAATATCGCTATGAGCATCTTATTTGACGCATACAGCGATATTTGTAAATATCCCATCACAAAACATGTACAACGTTTAGATCTTGAAATAGATTATAAACGTATTTCTGATGAAATACTTACTCTGCTAGCCGACAACGATTATGGATATGATCCAGTAAGTCTACGGTTACCCCCTGGAGAAACTGGTTGGACTAATCCTGAAGAAGATTTGATATCTACAGCAGACGGTGTACTAAAGTTTGGCACAAAAAAAGAAACTAATCGTGCTGACAATAAGTTATACACTGATTGGCATGAAGGAACAGAATATGTTCAAGAACTCAAAGACAAACTAGAACAACTAAGTGGACTTAATATAGGGCGTGTCAGATTAGCCTGGTTACCTGTAGGGTTTGCATATCCTATGCACATTGACTTTGAAGCTATACGCTTTCATGTTCCTATTGTTACTAACGACTATTCCTATTTTATAAATGGAAATAATCTAACTACAATGCCTAAAGGTAGTGCATATCACATTATTACAGACGAAATACATACTGCAATGAACTATGGAGGTCTTCCAAGACTGCATTTAGTATATTCAACATACACAACACCAGAAATAGACCAAGTAATTGATCAAGCAGTTACTGAACTTACTGAAGATCAAACATTTATCAATCATGTTGACTTAACAAAAGAACAACTGTTGAAGTTAATTAAAATTAGTTATAAGCAAAATAGAGCAGATAGCGAAACTTTTTTGAAACTAATGAAGATAAATACTTACAATGGAAAAACAAGAAATTGATTTAAAATTTGAAGTTCATTGTGAACAATCACAAGATGATGTTTATAGAACTTACTTAGGTAAACACTTACTGAGTGAACGTCATTGGAAATGGGAAACAGACACATACTATCTCTTAGAGATAGCACCAGTAAAATTAAAACCTGGTGAATATGATCTTCGAATTGAAACTGTTAAACCTGGCAAAGGCATTTTTAAAATTAAAAATGTACAAGTTAAGGATGCAACGGTACAAAATAAAACAAGGATAGTAGTATCATGAAAGCAAATGAATTTGTAAACGAAGAACATTTAGACCATGAAGTTAAAATGGCTAAATCAGAGTTAATGACACTGGCACAAGATTCAGTGCAGTTAGTTAAACTACTTAATAAGTATGCTTCAGAAGAACGAGGAATACCAGCTTGGGTAGCTAGTAAAATTACTAAAGCACAAGACTACATTAATTCAGTTCACAAAACATTAACATATGATGCTATTGAAGATGGAGAAATATCAGAAGATGCTACAGCCGGTGCAACAGCCGCTGGTAACATTGCTTCAGTTGCTAACCCACACGTAACTAACCCATATCGCAAAGGCAGTAAGAAACATAAAAAACCTGTCTCTGTAAGTGCATTGGACTCTAAGAACACAAGTATCTTTGGCGGTCCATTAAAGAGACAATAAAGGAAAAATAACAATGATAGTAACAGATCTATTTACAGAATCACGATACGGGGCGGCCGCTGGCGTCGAAACTATTCGACAACTACTTCATGCAGTTAAAGATAGTAAAGATATAGAGCTTAAAGTTGGTCCAGAACTATTTCCTGTGACATACGGTGATGCTCGTTATTTACTACAATACTTTAAAGCAAACAGAGAAGGTGGTGATGCTACTGCTGAATATTTTGGTGATGCTAATTGGATTGAAAATATGTTAGCTAAACGTGATTACACTATGAGTCCAGATAGATTAAAAGATATAGACAGCGAACGTTTTGCAGAAGGTAAATGTCCTGTTACAGGCGAAGATGAATGTCACTGCAATGATGACAAAGAAATGAACGAAGCTGAGTTTGAAATAACATATAAAGATCCACAGTTCACTGGCACTAAAACACACACAGTTAAAGCAGTAAATGCCAAAGGGGCAGAACAAAAGTTCCTAAGTTTTGGTAATCCACACAAAGTATTAGATGTTAAGAAAAAAGAAAAAGTAGACGAAGCTGACAGGCCTTTACCACAAGACTTTATACCAGAACCTGTAGTAGCACAAACAATAAAAGATCTAGGACCAGGATTAGACCCGATGGCTAATGGCTTTTATGACCTAGCATATGGAAAACTACTTAGTAATTATCTAGCACAGAACACTCCTGAAATTAAGAAAAAGTTTAATGTGAACTGGAATTTAGCGTGGGCAAGTCAAATGAGAGAGCTGTACAGTAGAGAGTACGGTGGCTATATGAAAACACCAGGAAAAGAACCAGTTAAAGAATATAAACTTGAGCCTAGGGACAAAGAAGACAAACTAGAGAAACTTAAAACTCTAAATGCACTACTAGTTGATCCTAATACATCAAAGGATCCTGAGCTTAAAAAAGCAATACAAAAGAGAATAACACAACTAAAAGAAGATCCAACTCCTAAACGTAGAATAATGGACTTTGATAGCCATGCACGTTATTGGAGTGGTAATGGTCAGTACCAAGATGAATATAACCAACTACAAGACAAGCTAGTGCCAGACATGGGTAAAGCGGACACTGTTGAAGGTGAACTATTAAGAGCTGTAGGTAAAATTATTTACAGACACGGCAATGACGGTGATAACTTTAGTAATAGTTCATATGAGTGGATTGAAAAACATGTAGGTAAGTTTGATCACTTAGACGACATGGCAGACAAAGTTATACAATATGTATTAAGTAAGAAAGGTGATTACACCCCAAATAACTTTGATTGGTTAACAGTAGCAGACTACGGCCCAGGTGAATATGAAAAAGACTGGGAACAAGTAGGTTGTCAAAACTGTGGCGGTACAGGCGAAATAGAATACGAAAACGACGAAGGTGAAGAAGAATACGAAGAGTGTGATAGCTGTGATGGTAACGGTTGGATTGAACAAACATCAGAAAGCGTTGAGCCAGTTACTGAAGACTATAAAGGTTGGAAGTACGGTGAAGATATAGAGCAATATGATGATGTTGCTAAAAAGTTTCAATACGCTGAAAAAGATGGCAAAAAAGTAGATATGGATTGGTCACCGTATACAACACCAAGTGATAAAGAATTTAAACTATGGGTTGATTTAGGTATGCCAACACGCAAAGCAGTTAACGGTATTGGTCCGTTAGATCATGCAGATTTAGTTGCAATAGCAAAAACTAAAAAAGGCACTGCTGGGCTATTACAGCAAGAAGCTAAAGAGGAAGAAGACGATCTAGATCAGAAAAAGCTAGATGCTAGAACTAAAATTGCTCTTAAAAAAGCAGGCTTAAAATACGGTGCACAAACTAAAGGTGATCCGCTAGCAAGTTTAACTACTTTTGTTGCTGATAAGGATTCAGAAAAAACTCAAGATATTGATCGTTTAGATAAAGAAAACGATGAAGAAGAACGTGATATTGCCGCACAAGCTAAAGTAGACCAAAAGCATAATAAAGAGATTGGCAATAACTCATTGAAAGATCGTTATCAAGATCAAGAGATTGAAAAGCTCAAGCAAGACTTACAAAAACTACTCAATAGATAACACAATCCAGTAAATAGCATTATGAAACTAATCTTAAAAAAAGATAGTTGGAGTAATGCTACGGCATTTTTCCTCGAAGACTTATATCGTAAACACTTTGAATTAAGTACTGATCTAGACGATGAAGGTATTGTATATGCACATTGGCAAGATTGGGAGTGGGCAAAAAGTTTAAATAGACCTGCCATCATTGATCACTTATGGGATCCTTGGGGCAATCCAGACATTAAAGATACTGAATACTTAAAGGTTATACGCAGTGACGGTTGGTTTTGTATTGCTAACGAATGTCTATGGTACCAAGCACTAGGGTACAATCAGTATCAAGCAAAGAATATAAACGATCGCACATTTCTTATGTTAATGAATTATCAACGGTTGCATAGAGATCTAATATGGGATAAGATACAGCCGTACTTAGATAATGCACTCTATAGTTATCAAGATAGAAAAATAACTATTGACGGAGATATTGCTAGAGAAGAAGGTCCGTGGCAAAGATATTTAAATGAGTCATGGTATGACAGAACAGCATTCAGCCTAGTAGTTGAATCAGATATTGTACCTGGTGTACACAGTGAAAAAGTATTAAAGCCAATGGCTTTCCGACAACCATTTGTAGTATGGGGTCCACAAGGATATCTTAAGTGGTTACGTTCCTGGGGATTTGAAACATTCTATGCCGTTGATGAAAGTTATGATGACGAACCTGACAACGAAAAACGATTAGAAATGGTTATTAGAGAAGTCAAGCGTTTAATAAAGTTAGGACCTAATCACTTCGATGACGCAAGGACTCAACAAACACTTGACACTAACTATAAAAGATTTTATAATGTAGAGTGGGCAACTAAACAACTTGAGAAATATTTTGACGAAATCAAACAATATAGCAGTCGTTGGTAATGGCTTAATAGGCAAACGTTTACAAGAGTTTGTCAATGCCACACACGTATTCAACAGCTTTCAACTGTTTGACTTACCTTTAGAACATTACGACACTGTGTATGTAGCGGCCCCTAGTGGCAATAGAATCTGGGCAAAAGAAAATCCTCACACAGATCAAGCATCAACAGGTTTGTTAATACGCAACCTATTAGTAACTAAGTGCGATCGTATAGTGTTAATATCAACAGGTGATACTCAAGCAAGACCCGATACTGGTTACGGAAAGAATAGACTAGAATTAGAAAATGCAGTTCGTGGACGTTTTGAAAATCATTATGTTATACGCTTACCTGGACTTATTGGTAATGATATTACTAAAAACATCTTATATGATATCAAACATAAAACAGAATGGGTAGATAAAATCAACGGGGCTATTAAACAACAGTGGTATCCATTAGATGATCTAAAGCACGATATTCCTAAAATAATCAATGGTGATGAAAGAGTCGTTAATCTAGTCAGCGAGCCTATTCTAAATCAAAACATTGTTAATCAATTCAGCGACACAACTGATGTCAACTTTGAATCAGCAGTTGATTATAATCTAAAACCATACAAGTATACCAAGGAACAGATCTTTGAGCAAATCAGTTTATATATGCGGTGATAGCTTTTACTGTAGTGATCATGACTCAATTATAGTACCTTGGCACGAACAGTTTGAACGTACTAGTTTGGCACAGGTATGTGCTAGTAATTTATTAATTAGTCTACAAGTTGAACAAGCTATTGAGAAACAAGCTGACTTTATTATTGTAGGATTTACTAGTAGCCTAAGAAGTGAACTAATGTTTGAAGATAAGCTAGTTCCATTTAGTTGGCTTAGCTTAGATGAAACAACACCATTTGACCAAACAACCATCAATAATTTAAAACAGCTATTTAATAACATTGATCTCGATACAGAAGTTAAAAGAAACAAATTAGTAATAGAAGCTACTCTACAAAAGCTAGTAGATTCAAAAATAGCTTTCTTGTTTGATCAAGGTGGCTTTGAACACAAAAGCTATGAGGGAGTTGGAGAATATTTTACCAAATACGATCAATATAGGTCACGAGTATGTCTGTGGGATCATGCAGATGTTCGAACACACAGACCTTACTTTCATATAACTGACCAAACAGTACATACACAGATAAGTGATTATTATACCAAAATAATTGGCCTTTAGTTTACAATCATATATAATAGTAGCACATAATAAGGAGAAGTAGACAATGTCAGATTCAATTACATTTAGCGGCGATCAAAAAGCTAAACTAACACAACTAGTTAACGAAGGCATGCAGGTCATGCGTGAAGTTGAAACGCTCAACGAAGGTCTTAGAGATACTGTCAAAGCTGTGGCAGAAGAGCTACAGATCAAACCTAGTATTTTAAATAAAGCAATTAAGATTGCACATAAAGCTGACTTTACAAGAGAACAACAAGATCATCAACTACTAGAAGATATTTTATCAACAGTTGGTCATACTCTTTAATTGCAACAAGTTAAAGACTTTTGGATCAAAAGCTATCGTTCAGATCCTGTTGCATTTGGATTTGAACTAACTAGTTTTATTTTTACTGTTATAGCTAGCATAATACTAGCCGACACAGCAAATGAACCAAACATGCTTATTGTGTATCCTGGATTTTTTGTAGGCAGTATAACAGGAGCATACGCATATTATCGCAGAGGACTAGCTTGGCCATTAGTGCTAACAAGTTACTTTGCTGTGGTAAATATATTTGGATACGGAGTTGCCAGCTATTGGTGGTAACGGTTTCGCAGGCCTAACCTGCATGTAGAAGGTAGATCAGCCATAAGTGATCGGAGAAAAGATGCACAGAATACATCGATATAGATGGCCAAATCACCCAATGGGTACATGCTTTATACGGCAGAGTGACCAATTGGTATACATCAACATTCCTAAAAATGCAACAGAATATACTAAACTGTTATTTGATGGCACTCTAACAAACTTCTACGAAAACGCTATACCTGAAGACTATAGATATCTAATAGTGTTACGCAACCCAATTGAACGATGGTACAGTGGACTATGCGAATACGTCCAACGTTATACAACAATTAACTCAGACAGCGATGTGTTTGATCAATTTGATACATTAAAAATATTAACTACTGCAGGTGCTAACGACGAGCATACTGAATTGCAATTACGCTTTATAGCCGGATTACCGAGTAAGAATGCTATATTTTTTAATTTCGATAACAGTTTTACTACTAATCTAACAGATTGGTTTGATCAAAACAACGTAGCATATCCACAATCACTCAGTGGTAAGAAAAGAAATGTTACAGAACAACAGTGGGTTACCCTTAGAAACAGAATAAAAAAACATGTGGAAGGTAATACTGAATTACTTGAGTCACTGAATGAATATTTAAAACTTGACATCAAGTTATATAATAGTGTACAATACTATATTAAAGGAGAAAAATGAGTTACATAGACGCATATTTTGATAGGCAAGGAGATAAGATACACGTCGTAGAGCGTAAAAACGGTGAGCGTGTGTTTCAAACGTATCCTGCTGAATTTGTGTTTTACTATGAAGATCCAAAAGGCAAGCAAAAATCAATTCACGGAGATAAAGTAACTAGGTTTAAAACTCATAACTCAAAAGAGTTTCACAAAGAATTACGTATTAACAGCGATCGTAAACTGTTTGAAAGTGATATTAATCCTGTATTCCGCTGTTTAGCAAATAATTATATAGGACAAGACGCTCCTGAACTTAATGTAGCATTTTTTGATATTGAGGTAGACTTTGATCCTGAGAGAGGATATTCAAGTCCAGCAGATCCATTTAATCCTATAACAGCTATATCAGTATATTGCACTTGGTTAAGCAAAATGGTTACTCTAGTACTACCGCCTAAGTCAATGAGCAACGAAGAAGCTGAAGCAACCTGTGCAAAGTTTTCAGATACTTTCTTATTCAATAGTGAAGGGGAAATGCTACAAGCGTTCTTAGGAATAATAGAAGATGCTGATATATTGTCAGGGTGGAACTCAGAGGGGTATGATATACCATACTGTGTTAATCGCATTACTAGAGTGCTTAGTAAAGACGACACACGCCGGTTCTGCTTATTTAAACAGCTACCTAAGAAGCGTACATTTGAACGCTTTGGTGCAGAGAACATTACATTTGATCTTATTGGTCGTGTGCATATGGATTATATGCAACTGTACAGAAAGTATACATATGAAGAAAGACATAGTTATTCATTAGATGCTATTGGTGAGCATGAACTACAAGAACGTAAAACACCATATGAAGGTACACTGGATCAACTGTACAACAATGACTTTGAAACGTTTATTGAATACAATAGACAAGATACTTTACTGCTTAAAAAATTAGACGATAAACTAAGATTCTTAGATCTAGCAAATGAACTAGCACACGCAAATACAGTGCTACTGCAAACAACAATGGGTGCTGTAGCTGTTACAGAACAAGCTATTATTAATGAAGCTCATGAACGTGGCATGGTAGTTCCTAATAGACGAGAAAGACTAACTGATGAAGACACACAGGCCGCAGGTGCTTATGTAGCATTTCCGCAAAAAGGACTGCATGATTACATTGGATCCGTTGATATTAACTCACTATATCCAAGTGCTATTCGTGCATTAAACATGGGTAACGAAACTATCATTGGACAACTACGTCCTATAATGACTGATAGATATATCAAAGAAAAACAAAGCAAAGGGAAATCATTTGCATCAGCATGGGAAGGACTGTTTGGATCATTAGAATATGAAGCAGTCATGGCAAAAGAAATAGGTACTGAAATAACTATTGATTGGAACACTGGTGAAGAAAGTGTACACTCAGGTGCTGATATATGGAAGATGATATTTGATAGCAACAGACCCTGGTTGCTGACTGCCAATGGTACAATATTTACTAATGAAGTAGAAGCTGTGGTTCCTGGCTTACTTAAACGATGGTATGCTGAACGTAAAGAACTACAAGCAAAACTACGCAATGCAACAGACAAAAAAGAGATAGAGTTTTGGGATAAGCGACAGCTAGTTAAGAAGATTAACTTGAACTCACTGTATGGTGCTATTCTTAATCCAGGTTGTAGATTCTTTGATAAACGTATTGGGCAATCAACTACGCTGACAGGTCGTGCTATTGCTAAACATATGGATGCACATATCAATGAACTAATCACAGGTGAGTATGATCATACTGGTAAAGCAATTATATATGGCGATACAGATTCATGTTACTTTAGTGCATATCCGACATTGAAAGATGATATTGAAGCAGGTCGTATGGAATGGTCAAAAGATATTGCTATACAACTATATGATACAATATCAGATTCAGTAAATGACAGTTTTCCAGGCTTTATGGAAAAAGCATTTCATTGTCCCAAGGAGCAAGGTAGTATTATCAGAGGCGGTCGTGAGATTGTAGCATACAAAGGATTGTTTATTACTAAGAAACGCTATGCTGTTATGATATATGACAACGAAGGCAAGCGTTTAGATACTGAAGGTAAGCCAGGTAAAATTAAGGCTATGGGCTTAGATTTGAAACGTTCAGATACTCCGCCTGTTATTCAAAACTTTTTAAGTGACGTGTTGCATAATGTACTAACAGGTGCTGGCAAAGAACAAGTAACAGAACAAATCTTGCAATTCAAACATGAATTTAGAGAGCGTCCAGGATGGGAAAAGGGTACTCCTAAGCGTGTTAATAACTTAACAAAGTATACTAAAGAAGAAAAACGTTTAGGTAAAGCTAACATGCCAGGGCACGTTAGAGCAGGTATGAATTGGAATACTATGCGTAGAATGAATTCAGACAAGTATAGTTTACAATGTATTGACGGTATGAAAATTATTGTATGTAAGTTAAAGTCAAATCCACTAGGTTGGACATCAATAGGATATCCTACAGATGAAACACACATACCACAATGGTTTAAGGAGTTACCGTTTGATAACGAATTAATGGAAGCCACTATTGTTGACAACAAAGTCGACAACCTATTAGGTGGACTAGACTGGAACTTGGCGGCCGCAACACAGACTGCTAATACTTTTAATAACTTATTTGAATTTTAATTATGAAACTTAGTGATTTAGTAGCGTACAGAGACAAACTTAGAAAACACGATATCAATACCTTTACGTCAATGAACGATCAAATATTTAATTTGTTACAGGCAGAGATTGAGGATCCAGACTATCTAGCATTGTTTACTGATCATCGTGACGGAATCATGCGTTCGTTAGATAAATTTAAAAGTGATCATTTAGACTATGATCATTCGCTTACTCAACGCATACACGAACAAGAAAAAGAATATCTACTTGATAGTGAAGCTAGATTCAATGAATGGTTTCACACAGAAGATATTGACACTAAAATTAATAGAAAACTTGAAATATCAGAGGATACAAGAGAGTATCTCTTGTCAAGAATTAAACGTTACACATTCTGGGATCAACCTGGACTACAAATATGTCCTAGTCATGGCGACTTAACTGAAGCAATGGTAAGTGCAGATCCTTTATATCTAATAGATTTTTCACAAGAATTAAACAACATAGCTATTAATAAATTTGGACCTAGGTATACTTCTAGATTAAGATCTTATGTTATGCCTGAGTTTAAAGAAAGTAATTTAATATTTGGACAGCTACCACAAGAACAACTTGGTGTTATTGTTGCTTATAACTTCTTTGATAACTTGTCAATGAATATGACACAACGCATGTTACGTGAAACATTTAATTTACTGAAACCTGGAGGTAAAATGATTTTCACTTTCAATGACTGTGATTTACCTCACAATATTACTTTAGTAGAGCGTAAATTTAAATATTACACTCCTGGTAGACTAGTAAAGCATCACTTAGAAAATATTGGATATACAATAATAAAACAGTTTAGAGAAACATATGGAATGGCTTGGTTTGAAGTTGAGAAACCTGGACAAATAGAAAGAATCAAAGGATCACAGACATTAGCACAACCAAAAAGAAAATGATTCAGTTTGGTAAAATAATTTTAGATAGAGTTGTTATCGATCTAAATATCATGTATAATAAAAATATTAATATTAATCACGAGGGAAAACAATGAGAGATCACTTATTAGATTTAGTAGAGCACACGTTTGATCTTGGCTTTATTGAATTAGTCAAGGTAACAGGCACAGACAGTGAAACTACTATCGACGGATTAGCAGAGGACCGTTCAGTAGTTGTATCTGCAAAATTTAAACAGCCAGTATCAGAGTTTGTAGGTACATTTGGTATGCCTAACTTATCAAAGCTTAAAATACTATTAGGTATTCCAGAGTATAAAGAAAATGCACAGATTAGTGTACAACGTCAAGATAGAAACGGTGAACAGATTCCAACAGGCTTACACTTTGAAAATGCCGCAGGCGACTTTAAAAATGACTATAGATTTATGACTAGTGAGATTATTGCTGAGAAACTTAAAACAGTTAAGTTTAAAGGTGCTAATTGGAATGTAGATTTTGAACCTACTATTGCTGGCATACAGAGATTAAAGTTTCAAGCACAAGCAAACGGTGAAGAAACTGTTATGACTGCTAAAACAGAGAACGGTGATTTAATGTTATACTTTGGTGATCATTCAACACACGCAGGTAACTTTGTATTTCAACCTTCAGTAGGCGGAACAGGACTTGCAAGAGCTTGGGCATGGCCAGTAAAACAGTTTATTAGTATCTTAGATCTAACAGGTGATAAAACTATTAAAATGAGTGATGATGGTGCGGCAGAAATTACTGTTGATTCAGGTATTGCAGTTTACAATTATATATTACCAGCACAGAGCAAATAAATGGCAAAGAGAGTAGAACACGACGACTTAACAGCAAAACAGAATGACTATGCAGTATTTTTACCAGCATTAAGTTCTTTTTATGCAACATTTATAGGTAAACAAAGAGTAGCTAACGACTATGTTGATCCTCTACGTATGCCTAAGAACTTACCAGATATGGAACATTTAAACTGGTTAAACAGTCAGGAAGGTGTGTTTACTTATAAATGGTCGCTATACTCTGCAGGACATGCTAACTTAGATGTTACTGTAGATGCACCCAAAGAAGATATGGTTAGAAAGAGAGAGCCAGGTGCTTGGGTATTAGGCGATAGTGGTGGCTTTCAGATTGGTAAAGGTGTATGGGAAGGTGATTGGAAAAATCCTAACTGTCCTAAAGCTAAAAAGAAACGTGAGCAGGTGCTTAAATGGATGGACACTTACATGGACTATGGTATGATATTAGATATACCAGCCTGGGTATGTCGTTCACCAGAAGGACGTAAAGCTACAAACATTAATAGCTATGAAGAAGCTGTGCAAGGAACTTATATCAACAATGATTACTTTATTAATAATCGTACAGGTGCATGTAAGTTCTTAAATGTATTACAAGGTGAGAATCACACAGAAGCTGAAGATTGGTATCAACGCATGAAGAAATACTGTGACCCAACACAGTATCCAGACAATCATTTCAATGGTTGGTCAATGGGTGGGCAAAACATGTGTGATATACATTTAATCTTACATAGACTAGTTACTATCATACATGATGGCTTACTTAAAGAAGGTGTTCAAGATTGGATGCACTTCCTAGGCACATCAAAGCTGGAGTGGGCTACACTATTAACTGACATACAGCGTAGTATTAGAAAGCATCATAATCCTAAATTTACAATATCATTTGATTGTGCATCACCGTTCCTTGCTACAGCAAATGGGCAGATATACACTGATGTTGAAACACCAGACAGAGGCAAATGGACTTATAGAATGCAATCAACTGCTGATGACAAGAAGTATTCAACAGATACTAGACAGTTTAGTCAAGGTGTACTAGCAGATGGATTTCATACTACATTTAACGATTCACCAATATCACGCAACTTAGAGATGAAAGATATTTGTATATACAAGCCAGGTGACCTAAATAAGAATGGTAAAGAAGGTAAAACATCATGGGATAGTTTTAGTTACGCACTTATGATGGGACACAATGTTTGGCAACATCTTAATGCTGTACAAGAAGCTAATAGGCAGTATGATGCAGGACACTATCCTAAAATGTTAATACAAGAAACATTTGATACAGTAACATTTAGAGATGTATGTGAAGCTATATTTTCAGCAGATACTAAAGAAGAATCAATGGCTATTATTGAGCATTATAGTAAGTTTTGGATGTCAATTATTGGCACTAGAGGAGCAACAGGTAAGAAGACTGTCAACGCAGGTACTATGTTTAATAATTTGTTTGATGTGTCAGAAGAAGAAGTAGTAGAAGATACATTAGACGAAGCAAAGTTAGATAAACTTGAAATGGAGGAATCATGAGTCAATTTGATCATTTACAAGCATTAAAGGATAAACATCGAGATTTAGATAAACAGTGTAGCTTAGGATACAGTAACTATCTAAACGATACTGATTTAAACAAAATGAAAATGGATAAAGCACGGACAAAAGCAGAAATACAAAAGTTAGAGCAAGAGCTTGACATTAAATCTGAAAGCTAGTATAATATCATTATGAAAAGAGATTACTCAACAGGCAGTGCAACAGACGTAAAATATTTTGTGGGTGATGAAATAGAGCATACACCAGCATTTAATTTACGCACACTGTTTGTTGTTGGAGTTATGGCTCCGGAGCAAATCACCGATATCGCCACAAAACATGAATGCGATCATGTGTACTTCGGAGCCAATCAATCATTTGATGGAGAGAACATTGGTGAGTGGGTACGTCAAATTGAACATGTCTTACGTTTAGGTTATAAAGTAACATTGGACTTAGACATTAAGCACGTTCAAAAGAAGTGTAAATGGTTAGAACAACTCAATGAGTTTGAAGGTTTCATAACACAGATATCAGTTAAACTACCTAACATTGAGCAGTATAACGATAACACTACTATTAAGATAGATGACGTAGACTTTAATGCAACTAATGACGGTGTGTGGTGTCATTCATTGGACAAATTAAAAAGTTATGATCAAATGACTATATGGTCAGAGTATGGAAATGATGAAATTATAAAGGAAGAAACAGTATGATAGTAGATAATCTAAAAGCAAAGTACGAAAATGAAATCAATATTGCAAAAACTAATATTAAAATATTTCTAGCAAGTCCACAAGGTGTTGCAGAGCATATTGATTATTCAGAAACAGTAGAGAAAGAATTAGAAAAAATTGCACATGCACATGACATGTTAGAGGCATTAGATCACATATCATGAGTGTAAATCAGGAGACTAGATCAGTGATAGATCGAAGAATGGAATCAGCTGAAAGACAGATTTGGGTAACTTTTCAAAGGGAAGGTATACACTGCTACCCTGCCGCAAATACTGATCCTAAGCTAAATACTAGTGATGAATACGATGTTAGTTTTTTAGCTCATCCTCATCGCCATATATTTCATTTTAGAGTGGCTATTGATGTTTTTCACAACGATAGAGAAATTGAATTTATTCAATTTAAACGTTGGTTAAACAATTTATATTCTAACAGTATATTAGAGTTAGACTATAAAAGTTGCGAAATGATCGCTGACGATCTCTATCTGCATATTGCAGATAAGTACCCTGATAGAAAAGTTATTATTGAGGTATCGGAGGATGGAGAGAACGGTTGTGCGATCACGTACAACACTAGTAGACCAAGTCAGTCTGTTATAATCTAAATTAGATATATTTTATTAAATTTATTAACCAAGGACGATAATGGCAAAATATCATTCTAGATTAGATATTACAGATATATTTAATGATTTGGAAAAACTAAAACTCTTTTGTAGAGACCATGGCTTTCGTTTCGACGAAAACGATCTATATAATCCGAAGACCTTTGTTTGGCAACAGTACATGAAGTGGAGTGCTGGTAAAAATTGTAGAAACAACTGGAAGGAATTTAAGTATAGACAGCATGGGCGACGACGATAACAGAGACGACTTTTTTGAAAACTTCGACGAGCCGGACTGGCTTAGCGATCACCCCTACGGATACCATCAGACCTCACCCAATCACTCAGACGTTGAAACTTGGGTAATTGAAAAATCAATAGATGCACATAACGATCTAGACAAAAGTCGACGCATCGAAGCCAAACGTGAACTTTACCTACTAAAATGTAAACTAGATCGTGTATACAATTCTTTACCAAGTCACCCTAAACAAGAACGTGAATGGGATAAGCAAGAAGTCCATCGTATTTTAAAAGAGGGAAAATGAGTCTTAGACCAAATTGGCTAAAGAAAATTGATCAACGATATAGCACAGATCATAACAAAGACATACAGCGATGGCTAAATCTAGTTGTAGCTGAAATTAATAATCCTTATACTTCACAAGACACATGTTTACAAATTAAAAAAGAACTGTTTGAGTTTATATGGCTACTTGGAGACATTTATGAAGATTTACCTAATTTTGGTGAGGATGAAGTTGAATGGGAAAAACAAAGGCTGTATAATAAGCTAAAAAAGAGGAATAACAAATGATAAACATGCAACCAAAAGATACAAGCCCTGGACACTTTTACACTAGTTTAGTTAAAAGTGTTTTGCGTATTATAGCAGGCTGTAGTTTGTTGTATGGTATGATATGGTTAGCAGGACTATTATTAATACTTGCAGAGATACTAGGAATAGTAGAGGAGATAGTATAATGGCTACAGATTTAAATACGCTTATTGATAACAAGATAGAACATCTGCGTAAACTAATGGAAAGTGATACGCATATACATAGACAAGACTACGTGATTGATTACATATACGACACAGAAAAATACTTTTCGTCAATGAACAGTAGAGATAGGGAATATCTTGCTATTGCAAGAGCGGCCACTGAAAAAGGTTGGACTTGGAAGACCCAGGATAAAGAACGTGTGGTATTAGATGAAGATGACGGGTACGCAGACTAATGGCTAACGTATTTCTAGTAGACTTAGAAGCAGTTGAATCCAGATACACTGGACAATGGAAAACTCACGTACCTAAACTATTAAAAGATGCTGGACACAATGTCACAGTTATTGAAGGACCTAGTGATATTCCCAATGCCACTACTCCTGGCGCTTTTCTTAACTTTGGTGGTACTAACATATACAAGGCTAGACAAGTTGAGGAACTCAGTCGCTTGTTCACTAGCGGTAAAATACACAGTGGGGATCACGTTATCTTTACTGACGCTTGGCATCCTGGTATCATTAACTTAAAGTATATGAGTGAGTTACTTCAAATAAAAGTAACTATTCACGCACTATGGCACGCTGGATCATATGACCCACAAGACTTCTTAGGTAGACTGATAGGTGATGCTAATTGGGTAAGACACACTGAACACGCTTTCTTTGAATCAATTGATCATAACTACTTTGCTACAGACTTTCATATTGATATGTTCTGCGAGAACTTGTTAGGTATGGATCTTGCTAAAGAAAGAGATGGGCAACTAGCTATATGGAAGTATCGTAAAAAGATTGTACGCACAGGTTGGCCAATGGAGTATATGAGTGACACGCTTACTCTGTACAAGAATATGGAAAAGAAAGATATTATATTATTTCCTCATAGAATAGCACCTGAGAAACAAGTAGAAATATTTAAAGACCTGGCAACAGTTATGCCCGAGTATGAATGGATAGTATGTCAGGAACAAGAGCTAACTAAAAATGAATATCACAACTTACTAGGTGAAGCTAAGGTAGTATGGTCAGCAAACTTACAAGAAACACTAGGCATTAGTTGGTATGAGGGTGCAGTAGTTGATGCTATACCTCTAGTTCCAGATAGACTAAGTTATTCAGAAATGGGTCTTGAAGAGTTTAAATATCCATCAGAGTGGACTGAATCATTTGACGCATACAAGCAACACAAAGATGAAATCATCAAAAAGATTAAATGGGCAATGAGCCAACACTCAGCATACCAAACAAGATTGAAAGAGCAAGTTAAGTTTCTTGAAGATAACTTCTTTTCAGCAAGAGGCCTATTAGAGAATATAGAATGATAGACTGGACTGATATTAGTCCATTCTTTGATAGTGAATTTAATATTAATTTAAATCATGTTAATACTCTACCCAACACTCCCCAATTATACATCAACGGAGCCAGTGAACATTATGGTGACGGCATACTCGAAGACCTAGCTAAACTAGTTCCTAATCACACAGTACTGAGTCATTATCACAGCGAACATACCCAGTTTTATCCTCATTGGTATTATTGGAGTTTGAATAATTTTGAAAACTGTTTTAAACAGAACACAGACAATAACAGTAAAAAATACACTGTAGGTTGTCTAAACAGAGCGTCAAGAACACACCGTATACTAAATTACATTTGGTTCAATCCAACAGATGATATGTTTTTTACAATGACAACAGCAGAGTCTAATAGAGACTGGTTAGAGTTACCTAAAGAAGTTGAACAAGAATGGAACCAGATTAAACCTACTCTTAAGCAAGATTATATAACACCGAATCACTGCTTAGGCCCTGCCTGTCAAGATTCATACGTACACTTAGTAACTGAAAGCACAGTAGAGCCAAAACTTTTTATTACAGAAAAAACTTGGAAACCTATTGCTAGTGGACAACTATTTTTAATACTAGGTAATCCAGGTATTATCAAACATCTAAGAGATCAAGGTATAGACTGCTTTGATGACGTAATAGATCACAGTTACGATCTGGAAGAAGATGCCTTTAAGCGTATAAAAAAGATACATACAAGTATACGTTCTTTATTAAAAGAAGATTTATTACAAATTAATATAGCGACTAAACAACGCAGGATAAAAAATGCAGAGTTGTTTTGGTCTAACAATGTTTATGATTAATATAGCCTGTGTTTACAAAGATCAGAAGTACTCTGAAGATTGGGTAGATCGATTATATCGTGGAGTTGAACGCAATATCAATATTGACTTTAACTTTTACTGTATTAGTAATAGACAAACAAAATATAATACCATTCCGTTACAGCTTGACAGTGACGGATATTGGAACAAAGTTGAATTGTTTAGGAAAGATCTTTTTAATGGTCCTGTACTTTATTTTGATTTAGATGTAGTGATATGTAATGATATTACTCCAATGATTAAATCTTGTACTGACAGCAAACTATACATGGCTGAAGAACCTTATCGATCAATACACAACAGCAGTGTTATGTTATGGAATCAAGACTACAGTAATCTCTATGATGACTATGTTAGCAATCAAGCAGATGTAGTTCGAGAATATCAAGATATTACAAGGCAAGGAGCACTTGGAGATCAAGCTTATATCAGTGAAAACATTGAACACAATGTTATTGATCACAAGTATATTTCATGGGAGCATCACAAAATAAAAACTAATTATGCTGACCCAACTGTGTTAATTTTTACTGGTAGCAAAAAGCCTAATCTAAATCAACACTTAGATATTGTTAAGGATAACTGGATATGAGTAAAATACTAGCACTAGGAGATAGCTTTACCTGGGGCGAAGAGTTAGAAGATAGACGTGATTGCTGGGCACAGCGAGTTGCTGATCACTTTAATCTTGAGTTGGACAATCAAGGTATTCCGGGCGGAAGTAACCAACGTGCTATGAGAATGTTAATGATGCATACATTAAAAGATGTTAAACTAGTATGTATTGGGTGGAGTCACTTTGATAGATTTGAAGCCAGTGATGAACTAGGTACTTGGGATATATGGCCAGGTGGACAACGTAGTAAATATGTTAAAGAAGCAAGTTGGCGTAAGACATTAACAGATTATGTGTCAAGACATCATAATGATGACAATCTATACATGCACTATCTAACTTATATTGTTCTTGTACAAAGTTATTTAAAACAAAAACAAGTTCCTTTTATTATGATGGATGCGTTTGGTAACAATGAGGATACAAGAAGAACTGATAGTAAATTTAAAGTATTATTAGATCAAGTCAACTCAGATACATTTGTTGGGTGGCCTGACTCTACTATGATGGATTGGGCAAAAGACACTCCGCATGGTCCAGGTAATCATTTTTTAGAACAAGGACACGAAATAGTAGCCGATAGAGTTATTAAACAAGTAAATAAAATATATGAACTATAATGAAGCAGAACTAGTACATTGGATGCAAAACAAGGACACTATGTCTTTGTTGCCTGCACAGGTTGACATTGACCTTACTAATGTCTGTAATCAAGACTGTTATTATTGTAACTCAGTAGATTTTCGCAAGGACGAGCCTGTACAAAAGAAATATCACAAATACATTGAGCTGTTAGATAAGTTAGCAACCTGGAGAGCTCATACACCAAAAAGTTACGGAACAACACACACAATAACATACCCAGGTGGTGGCGAGCCAACTATACTAACAGGCTTTGAAAAGGTAATAGAACATACTGTAGATCAAGGCTTTCTTGGATCCATTACTACAAACGGTAGCTACTTAGACAAACTGTTTGATATGCCTGTAGAAAAACTTAAGAAATTAGCTTGGATAGGTATAGACATTGATGCTGGCACTGAAGACTTGTATGAAAAGATAAGACGTAGTTTAGTTAAAGAGAATCTATTTGAACGTATGCAGTCTAATGCTCGAGAGTTAATTAAGAGAGGGGCTAACGTAGACTTTAAAGTATTACTATGTCCAGACAATGACACACCAGAAGCACTTGAAAACATATTCACATTTGTTAAAGGTCTAGGAGGTCGTAAAATATTCTTCCGTCCTGTTATTGTTAACGATAAGGCACATGACATTACATATCAAACACAGTCAACTATAGAACAATTAGGTCGCAAGTATAGCCAACCTTTTTGGATTAACAATAATAAAACACTGCCACGCAACTATAAACGCTGTCATCAAATGTATCACTTTCCTGTATTCTGTGCAAATGGTAAAATATATGTATGCTGTGAAGGTAAGGGTAATCCACAGTTTGAACTAGGACAATGGGATGAAGGTGACTTTAGAGATATATGGATGAGTGAACGTCATCACGATATATACAATAAAACAAACACTGGCCTATGTCAACCTTGTAGACCAAATAAGACTAATATTAATATACAGAACATGATAGATACACCACAACAGATAGAAGGATTATATAAGTGAGTTTCTTCCCAAACATTGAATTATTTGATAGACTAGCTATTGCAGAAGTTAAACTAGCAAGAATTGGAGACAACCAAGAAGAAGTTGTGTGGTACAGGCAACGGATAAACGAAAAAGAATTTAATCAAGTATATACTCACTTCCAAGAGCTTAAAGAAATACACGATACTATTTGGGACTTAGAAGGATTACTTAAATCAGGTCGAGAACAAGAACTAGGTTTAGAAGAAATTGGTCGACGTGCTATTGAGATACGTGACTGGAATAACAAGCGTGTTGCATTAAAAAATAAAATAGCTGATATACTAGCAACGGATAACGTCAGAGAAATTAAAAAAGATCATTTAAGTGAATAATCCATTTGACTACATAACAGAGTTTGAAGAAGCACTGGCAAGTTATACAGGTGCTAGGTACTCTGTAATGACTGATTGTTGCACACACGCACTCGAACTATCGTTCTTAGCAACAGGTTTCAAACGAACACAGTTTACTCCTTACACTTATATTTCAATACCAATGATGTTACATAAAATTGGTGTTAAGTTTGAGTATAATGATCAAGATAATTGGTTGGGAGAATACTACTTTTGGAACACTAACATCTGGGATTCAGCAAGAAAGCTAGCAGAAGGAATGTATAAACCAGGACAGATACAGTGTCTAAGTTTTGGTCACGATAAACCATTAACTATTGGTCGTGGTGGTGCTATCCTACTAGATGATTATGAATTGTATAAGAAGCTTAAATTAATGTGCTATGATGGTAGAGACTTATCAATACAACCTTGGTCAAGTCAAGAACAATTTGAACTAGGTTATCACTATAAGCCTGTGCCTGAAGAAGCAGAACGTGCATTAACATTATTAGGCAGTCATGATCAAATGCCTAAATACAAACAGTATCCTAACTTAAAAAATATTAAAATTAAATTGGATACATGATTTGGTAAAATACTATTGCAAACTTGATAAAACTTTGCTATACTTATTTTAAGTAAACGACATCCTCGTCGTCAATAACTCGGAGAAAAAACATGTCAATAGAAAATCACATTGATTGGAATGAAAAGCAAGACCCAGAAAAAGCATCAGTCAGTAAAGAAGTAAAACGTAGACTTGAAGCAAATGGAATACGTTATTGGGCTAATGATAACATCAGTGAAGTGCTGTTACCAGGTGACAAAGAAGCACTTATCGAAGAAGCAGTTCCTGCTTTTGAAGAAGTATTACAAAAACTTTTAATAGATACAAAAACAGATCCAAATTCAATGGATACTGCAAGACGTATGGCTAAGATGTATATCAATGAGATAATGGCTGGACGTTATGAAGCAATGCCTAATCCTAGTGCGTTTCCAAACTATGTTGGCGAAGGTGGTTACGAAGGTATGTTGGTTGTACGTAGTGAGCTAACAAGTTTGTGTTCTCATCATCATCAGACAGTAAAAGGTGTAGCATACATTGGTATCATTGCAGGACCTAAACTATTAGGTTTAAGTAAGTACACTCGTATCGCTCAGTGGTGTGCTACAAGAGGTACACTACAAGAAGAACTTAATGTTATGATTGCTGATGCAATTCAAAAAGAAACAGGTAGTGAACACGTTGGTGTGTATGTACAAGCAACACACGGGTGTTGTGAAAATAGAGGTATTAAAGCACATTCAAGTCTAACACAAACTACAGTATTACGTGGTGCGTTTAGAAATGATCCAGCTACTAAGAAAGAGTTCATAGACAATGTTAAACTACAACAAGAGTTTGCCCAAAAGTAGGTTGACCAAAAAATCCGAATTTAGTATAATACTAACAAGGCTTAAAATTTAAGGAGAAGTTATGTTGTTCTTAAGATCGATCTTAGTTGTAGTTATGTTGTTTGTGTCAACCTCTGTATATGCAGGTCGATGGACGGTATTAGATACCTGGTCAACTACAGACACTCCATATGTACATACTAGTGACGCAACCTACGAATATGTCGTTGATTCTGTTACAGATTCTTACATAGATACGGACGGAAATACTATTGAACGTATATCAAACGTAAGATATCGAGTCGAAACAAGAACCATAACTACTTCCATTACACATAGAGACAGAGTACGTGAACAAAATGCTATGGGTAGAGTACGAGAGCGTGGACTAGACGTATACGCTACAGTAACTACTGAAACAGATGTTCAACGCAATCATATGGGAACTTCTGTAGTATCTGAAACTATTACTGCTGTTTCTCCTAGTGTAGAAGAAGCACGTCTAGCAGAAGAGGCTCGTTTAGCAGAAGAAGCCAGACTTGCTGAAGTTGCAAGATTAGAAGAAGTAGCAAGGTTAGAAGCATTAGAAGTTGCTAGGTTAGCTGAAGAAGCTCGACTCGCTGAAATTGCAAGATTAGAAGCACTTGAGGCAGAAAGGCTAGCAGAAGAAGCACGCCTTGCAGAGGTAGCCAGATTAGCAGAAGAAGCACGCCTTGCGGAAGAGGCTCGTTTAGCTGAAGAGGCTAGACTGTTAGCCATTGCTGAGGAAGAAGCAAGGTTAGCCGAGGTAGCTAGATTAGAAGCATTAGCAGAAGAAGAAAGGCTAGCAGAAGAAGCCAGGTTGTTAGCTATTGCAGAAGAAGAAGCTAGAGTTGCTGAAGAAGAAAGATTGGCCGCATTAGCAGAGGAAGAAAGATTAGCTGAAGAGGCACGTTTATTAGCGGTAGCTGAAGAAGAAGCCAGGTTAGCTGAGGAGGCACGTTTAGCAGAAGAAGCCAGACTTGCTGAAGAGTCCGAAACAGTTGCAACATTAGACTTTGGTGCTAATAGTATATACTTAGGTACTCCAACTGAAATGCCTAGTTCGGATCCAACATACTATCAAGGACTTGATAACTTTAAAAACTTTAACTCAGCCGTAGGACAAGACTGGGCATTGTCAAGAGGATGGACAGGTAAAGGATCTACAATTGGTATATTAGATAGTGGTATTGATCTTGATCATCCAGAGCTTGCAGGTAAAGTTACATTTCAATGGGAACCAGGTTATGACAATGGCATTGAAGACTCAGTAGGTCATGGTAGTCATGTAGCATCAATTGCGGCAGGTAACATGGGTGGCGAAGTGTTAGGTATAGCACCTGATGCTAATCTAGCTATTGTTAAAATTACTGATTCATGGTCAGCTTCAATGAGCTTTGCTCGTCAGGGTATTGTGCAACTTAAAAACAATACTGACGCAGTAGTAGCTAACTTATCAGCAAACACTAGTTATCATAACTCATATAAAAGCACAGTAACAGATAGAGGCAATGGTGTGTTTACCAGCAACCATGAATACTATGGTGGAACTAATTATTATAATATGGAAACACCAGATGCTTGGGGCAGTGCTATGTCAGGTAGTGAAATAGTATTAACTATATCAGCAGGTAATCAATCAAATGGTTATGTACAAAATCCTGCGACATTTGCGGTAGCAACAGACAGTTCAGGTAACTTGGTTATGGACGGTCGTGCTATTGTAGTAGGTGCTTGGAATACTGCTACCGAAACTATTGATGGTGCTAAGTCAGGGCACATGTGTAAAAACTACAGTGGCAGTGAATGTTTAGACACTTATAGAACTTCAGACTTTTATATATTGGCACCAGGTAATAATATAGTAGGTGCTGATAAAGACGGCGGTTATAGATCAATGTCGGGTACATCACAAGCGGCTCCTGTGGTTGCTGGTGCAGTAGCAGTTATACATCAAATGTGGCCATACATGAAAGGCGAGAACATTGTTCAAGTGTTGTTAGATACTGCTGATAAAACTATAACAGGATACAATGTTAATACACACGGACAAGGACTGTTAGATCTTAAACGTGCTACAGAACCAATTGGTGATTTAGGTATATCAATGACAGGTAGAACAGGAACTACTACTCCTCTATCGGGTGGTATTGCAGTTGCTGGTATTAGTTCTGTTACAGAGTTGTCAAGCGTTAAAGTAGTAGATGAAATAGGTCGTGACTATACAGTTGATTTAAGTTCTGCAACTATTGATCTTAAAGGTAGCACTAATAATTTAATTCCAGTATATCAATTAGATCACTCAGTAGGCAGTGCATGGTCAAGTAAATTTGTTGGAGGAGAAGGTGCAAACTATCGAGGTTGGTATCTTAACAGTTACGAACAAGAAGTAGGCAACATAAATCAAGAAACATTTAGTGCAATGTCATTTGGATTTGATAGTTCAGCACTAGCTGTAAGAGATATATACACTGGAGAAATTAAGGATCCAAGTGACTGGACAGAAAGATTTACTTACACAAGAAGTTACGGTTCACCTTTTATGAGCTTTAGTGGTATGTGGGGACAAGTTAACTCAACAGACACATTTGAGTATTCAACAATGTATAAGCCAAACAATTGGTATGGACAAGTAGGTGTTATGTATTCTATAACAGACTTTGATAGCGGACTAGTTGAGGACGTTGATAACATTACATCAATGTATGGTGTTGCTGGTTGGGCTAACGATAATGTAAACTTATATGTAGGTGTTAAGCCTACTGTGATCGATGGTGAGTTAGATTTAAGAGTACCCACATCAGTTAGTAGTACAGGAGTTATGTCGTATACTAATGCTAAAGCAGATATGACAGGTGACCCAGTAACGTATGTAGGTGCACAATATAACTTAACTAATTCAGAAGATCAATTTGGTAATGTACATAACTTAAGAGTTAACGGTGCAGTTGATCAATATGGTGACGCACTAGTTGGTGCATTTTATGAGTTTACATTCTAATGATATTTGATAAAGTAAAACAACTTAAAGACCAAGGGTTAAGAATAGGAATAACATTCTCAACCTTTGACCTATTACACGCAGGGCATGTTGCTATGTTAAGTGAGTGCAAGAATCATTGTGATTATCTGATAGCTGGCTTACAAACAGATCCTACACTAGACAGAGCAAACAAAAACAGTCCTATACAGTCAATAGTAGAAAGACAGATACAGATAGGCTGTAATCGTTTCGTTGATGAAATTGTGGTATACCAAACGGAAAAAGATTTAGAAGATATCTTGCTTTCAATGCCAATAGATGTTAGAATATTAGGTGTAGAGTATGAGAACAAGGACTTTACTGGTAAAGATATTTGTAACAAAAGAGGAATTGAATTAGTATACAATGGCAGAGACCATTCATTTAGTTCAAGTTCATTACGTAAACGAGTAGCAGAAGCGGAGAAAAAATAATGGCATATGATGCAAAAGCAGTAAAGATACCAACAGAATTAAAAGTAATGGCGGCAAGTTTTCCTACTAAAGCAGAAGGCAAGGCTTTTATTAAAAGATTTGTTGCAATTAAAGAAGGTGAGTATAATAATTACCAAGCAAAGAAAAGAAGTGGTAAGTAATATACTCAAAGACGCCTTAAGACAGTCATCCGTCTCAAAATATTCTGCCTGTCATCAAACTTACTCACAGGAGACAAGAGATGGCAACATACTACTCAACTAAAACATACGGTCACAACATTGGCCTTTCAGCCTGCTTTAGGCAACCTAACGCTGATCATTCACATTGTCATTTACTACATGGCTACAGTTTACAATTTAAATTTACGTTTGCATGTAGTGAACTAGATAATAAAAACTGGGCAGTAGACTTTGGTGGACTTAAACAAGTTAAGAAATGGTTAGAAGATCACTTTGATCATAAAACAGCTATTGACAAAGATGATCCACACCTAGATAAGTTTAAAGAACTTGAAGAAATGGATCTAGCAGAAATTGTAGTCATGGATGGTGTTGGTGCAGAAAAGTTTGCTGAACACGCATTTATGTTTGCAGACAAATTAATTAGAGAACAAACAAACGATCGTTGTTGGGTGCATTCAGTAGAGTGTGCGGAACACGGTGCTAACTCAGCAATCTACGAGGGGTAATAATGGAAACAGAAGCAATAATTGGATTAATAATTATGGTAGCGATAGTGGCTATTGCAACTGCGGTATCATTAAAGGATAAAGATGACTAAGAAAGCATATTATACATGGTCGCAAGTTGAAGAAATGACACAGGACATTATTAGACAACTGCACGTGGATCAACAGAATATTGACTGTGTAGTTGGGCTCACAAGGGGCGGTTTAACGCCCGCTGTGCTGGTTTCACAGTATCTAGACATACCAATGCACGCCGTAAAGGTAAGCTTACGTGATCACGTAGGAGCAGAGGATCTTGAAAAGATCAAAGAAGATATTGGTATCGATAAAGGCAAACGAGTGTTAGTGATAGATGATATCAATGATACTGGTGCTACTATATCAGCTATTAAAGATGTATGGGGGACTGACACAGTGACTTATGCAGTATTAATTAACAATGAAGCTAGTACAGAAGATGTTGATTACTCAAGCATGGACATTAACAAACACGAAGAAAATGTTTGGCAAGTGTTTCCTTGGGAGGACTGGTGGCAATGGAGTTAGATGCATCAGCCCTGACAGGGACAACTGTTGATATATCTGTTCTACTACCTACTAGAGGTAGAGGCAAACTAGCAGAACGTTCATTGTTATCCTTAATTGATCGAGCTAAGGACAATACTAGAATTGAATATCGTATAGCTCTCGACAATGATGATAAAGAATCAGTTGATTACTTTGATAAAACTGTAATGCCTGCATTTAAAGAAAGAGATCTTAACTTTGTAATAGTAACAACACCACCAATTGGGTATCAAAGACTAAATGAATATGTTAACTATTTAGGAAAATATGCACAAGGTCGTTGGTTAATGTTTTGGAATGATGATGCTATTATGGAAACAGATCATTGGGATGAAATAGTAGCAACACACACAGATAAGTTTCGTGTGTTACGTATGCAAGAACAAAGCAAACATCCTTATGCTATATTTCCTATTGTTCCTAAGGAATGGTATTACTTGTTAGGCACATTAAGCACACACCAAATGAGTGATGCACAAATTAGTCAGATTGGTTACATGTGCAATATTGTAGAAAACATTGATGTACACTGTACACATGATCGTTTTGATCTAACAGGCAATAACAATGATGAAACATATAATAATAGACCACAACTAGAAGGCAATCCTGAAAATCCTAAAGATCTAAATAGTCCACAAACTGCTCAAAGTAGATTTGAACAAGCTATTAGAATTATGTGGTATCTTAATAAGATAGGCGACGGTAATGATCATTTACAAAACTCATTACAACATGGCGAAGATTTGTGGAAACATTTAAAAGCCAATGATCCTAACGGACATACTTCAAGATACAGTGTTGACAAAGAGACTGGTAAACAAGTAAAGTCTAACGAAGATGAGTAATCTAGAACAAGAAATAAAAGATTATTGGAACAATCAACCTTGTAATGTTAAACACGGAACTAGCGAAGTTGGTACTCGAGAGTTCTTCAATGAAGTTACTGCTAAACGTTTTCGAGCAGAACCGCACAACTTAGACTTTCCGCAGTTTCATCAATACAGAGGTAAGCGTGTGTTAGAAATTGGCTGTGGTATAGGAACTGATGCACAACAATTTGCACAAAACGGTGCTCACTATGTAGGCATTGATCTAAGTGATGAAAGCTTAACACTAGCCAAACAACGTTTTGAAGTATTTGACCTTAAAGGTGACTTTTATAATATTGATATGACTAACTTAAATGAACTTAAAAAATTAGGTACATTTGATTTAGTTTACTCATACGGAGTTATACACCACTTTCCCAACATAGAAAAAATTATAACAAACGTTCACACTGTTCTAAATACCGGTGGAGAATTTAAGTTTATGGTCTATGCCAAAAACTCTTGGAAGTATGCTATGATTAGAAAAGGATTAGATCAGTTTGAAGCACAGAGTAATTGTCCTTATGCTGAAGCATATACCAGTGAAGAAATTGAACAACTTTTAGGTAAAAAATTTACCATAGAAAGGTTGCGTCAAGCACACTGTTTCATGTATAATATAGACAAGTATAAAGAAGGTAAGTTTGAATTAGAACCATGGTTTGAAGCAATGCCAGAACTTATGCGTGAAGCAGTTAAAGAATACTTAGGATGGCATTTACTAGTTAAAGCGAGGAAAACATTATGAGTACAGGACTATTAGTTTTTGGTTTATGGATATTATTTTGTGCAGTAGTGGTAGGCGGCGTTCTTTGGGTACTTAGTCTTATGACTGAGGCTGAGGATGAAGAATGTCCATTAGGGAAAGACTGTAAATTTAAAGACAAAGTTATAGAAAATAACGACGAGTATGAACATACTAAAGAATACTACGATACAGAAAGGAACAAGTAATTGAAAAAACTTAAAGTAGCAGAGATATTTTACAGTTTACAAGGTGAAGGTAAATGGGCTGGTGTTCCTAGTGTATTCTTAAGAACGTTTGGCTGTAACTTTCAATGTAGAGGGTTTGGTTTACCTAGAGGTGAGCAAACTACACAACCTGAGGAAATAGCCGAAGCAGTTGCAGAGTTTAAAACATATGAAGAACTTCCGTTGGCAAATACTGGTTGTGATAGTTATGCGTCATGGCATCCAAAGTTTAAGCATTTATCTCCAGTATTAGAAACTGGTGCAGTTCGAGAGCGTATGGAAGATCTTATTCCTCACAATACTTGGACACAAGACAACTATGAAGATGTACACTTAGTCATTACAGGTGGCGAACCGTTATTAGGTTGGCAACGTAGCTATCCTGAACTAATTGCATCATGTATGGATAACGGCTTACAAAACGTTACGTTTGAAACTAATGGTACACAACCATTGCATGAAGATTTTAAAACATTCTTTAAAACAGTATGGCACGAAGAACGTGGATATCAAAAGTTAACGTTTTCAGTGAGTGCTAAACTACCTGATTCAGGTGAGAAGTGGGAAGAAGCTATACTTCCAAATGTGGTCACAGAATACGAAAATTACGGATATACATACTTAAAGTTTGTAGTAGCAACTGAAGAGGATGTTAAGGATGTTGATCGTGCAGTAAAAGAATATAGATCAGCAGGATTCAAAGGACCAATATACTTGATGCCTATCGGTGGACTACCTGAAGACTATCATTTAAATACAGCACAAGTTGCTGAGTTAGCTATGGCAAGAGGTTATAGATATTCACCTAGACTGCAAGTTGACATATGGAGAAACGCTTGGGGAACTTAATATCTAATTTGCTTGACGATCCAGGGAAAGTTAGTTGGCAGTGGGCAGTTAGTATTATATCAATTGTATGTTTAATTCTAGGTAAATTTGCCTGGATTGACTTGTTATGGATTCTTATAGCACATTACGTTATATATCTAGTAGGCTTAGAAATTGGATACCATAAACTACTAGCTCATAAGGCATTTAAAACTAATAGTTGGATTAAAAACATATTAGCATTTATAGGTAATATAACATGCCATCCACCTGTCCTACAATGGGTAACTATACACAGATTGCATCATGCAACCAGTGACGGGTTAGGTGATCCACATTCTCCCTGGGTTCCAAAAAGAGGTCTGCTATCATATCTATTTTTTACCAGATGGGAACCTATGGTTAGAGAGTACGAGTTTAAAAATGATAAATTTTTAATATGGTTAACTAATCATCAAGGACTATGCTTATGGTTTACAACAGCTATATTATTATCGTTTTTTGATCTAACAACTGTGTTAGTTTGGTTTGCTATCCCAAGTATAATATCACCTTACTGTTTAGGACTAGCTAACTATGTTACACACCAAGGAAAACATAACGGATACGATCATGCACAGAATTGGTATTGGATAGAACCTATAGCACCAGGTATGGGCTTTCATGGTAATCATCACGATAAACCAGGTACTTGGACTTTAGCAAAAAAATATTGGTGGATTGACTTATCAAGCATTATTGTAAAATTAATAAAAAGGTAGTATACTATGTTTAAATGGTTAACAGAGTTTTGGGAAGATTATATACTAATGAAAGATATAGAACTGTTAGACGAAGCGTATATGGAACTTAAGATAGACGAAAAGATGCATCATGGAGAATTTTAATGTTTGATAAAATTAAAAAAGTATTTAAAAAAGAACCAGTTAAAAAGACAAAAGGCAAAAAGAAAACTGATATGGATATTGCCACAGAAAAAGGTGAGCCATATGTTAATGTGATTAGCATGGATATTAATCCAGAACAAATTAACGACGGTGCCTTTGAACTAGAGTTTAATGACTTGTTTCTTGCTAAGTTAATTAAGGCAGGATATCAAGAAAAGAAAGATGAAACTGATATACAAATAGTTGATCGTTGGTTCCAAACTATTTGTCGTAATGTTGCTCAAGAAACATACGAGCAGTATCAAGCAGATCCAGACAACAGGAAAGACTTAGGCGGCGGTTATACGGAGGTTAAATAATGGACTTATCATTTATTACAGCAGATTTATTAAACAACATATCATGGTGGGACGGTATCATTTATATATTAATGGCACTTGTGGTATACGCACTCATTAGATGGATTAACAAAAAAATATGAAACTAGAAGACACTCCTTGGTTTGAATCAACACCAATAATGGATCACCCATTATTTTTAGTATTTGAAGACAAGTATCCTGTAACCAAAGGACACTTATTGTTTGTTCCTAAAGTAGACGACCCGATGCACAGAAAAGCCTGCTACGAAGAAGCATATGATTGGGGATTAGATCTATACCAAAAAGGTTACTGCTCTGGTTTTAATATAGGACAAAACGTAGGCGAGTCAGCAGGACAAACAGTAATGTATCCTCATGTACATATGATTCCACGCACAGACGGCGATTGTGCAGATCCTAGAGGCGGTGTACGTGGTGTTATTGCAGACAAGCAAAAGTACTAGATGATACTTGTAGTCAATGGCGATAGTCACACTGCTGGTGCTGAAATTGTAAATACTTACGCATTCGCAGAAGATGATCCTAAGTATGTTTATCAAGGACGCAAACCACACCCAGATAATATTCCTTTAAGTTGGGGAGCGTTATTAGCAAAACCATTAAATGCAAAGTTTCACTGTCTAGCAGAATCTGCATCAGGCAATGAACGTATTATAAGAACTACTAAAGAATACTTAAAACAATACGACGGCAAAGAAGAACTGTTAATAGTTATTGGTTGGTCAACTTGGGAAAGACAAGAATGGTTAATCGACGGAACGTACTTTCAAGTTAATGCTAGTGGTATAGATGATGTTCCAGACAGTCACAAAACCAAATACAAACAATTTATTGCTGATATAGATTGGTTAAAATGTACACAACAAGCACACAAAGATATTTGGCAATTCCACGAAGAACTCAAACAACAAAATATTAATCATTTATTTTTTAATTGCAACAGTCACTTTGGTGATATTAAAGAACAAAAAGATTGGGGTCTCAACTATATTGCACCATATGACTATAATGAAACTTTTGATAAATGGTTAACTGATAATGGTTGTGATAAAGTAGCTCAAAATAGTTATCATTATGGTAGTGATGCTCATAGTCTATGGAAAACCAAAATACTTCGTTATATCATTGACAATAAACTCGTTTGATCATATAATAATAAAATGAAATACTTATTAATAGACACAGCAAATACATTTTTTAGAGCTAGGCATTCAGCGTATAGAGCTAGTGACCTTGAAGAAAAGGTCAGCTTTGCAATACATGTTACCCTGGCAAGTATCAATAAAGCATTCCGTGATCAGAAAGCAGATCATGTGATATTCTGTTTAGAAGGACGTTCATGGCGTAAAGACTTTTATGAGCCATATAAGAAAAATAGATCAGTGGCTAGACAAGCACAGACAGAAAGTGAACAAAGAGAAGACGAAGCATTTTGGGGTGCATTTGATGACTTAACATCTTTTATTAAAGATAAAACTAACTGCACTACACTGCAACATGCTAATCTAGAAGCAGATGATTTAATAGCAGGTTGGATACAGAGTCATCCTAATGATCAACATACTATTGTAAGTTCAGACACAGACTTTTATCAACTACTAGCAGACAACGTAAAACAGTATAATGGTATATCAGATGAACTACACACGCTTGAAGGTATATTTGATAAAAAAGGCAATCGTGTTATTGATAAGAAAACTAAAGAACCAAAAGAAATACCTAATCCTGAATGGATTCTATTTGAAAAATGTATGCGAGGTGATGCAACAGACAATGTGTTTAGTGCTTATCCTGGTGTACGTAAAAAAGGTACACGTAACAAAGTAGGCTTGTTAGAAGCATTTGACGATAGAGATAGCAAAGGTTATAATTGGAATAACTTAATGCTACAGCGTTGGGTTGATCATAATGAACAAGAACATCGTGTGTTAGATGATTATGAACGTAATAGAATACTAGTAGACTTGACAATGCAACCAGATGATATTAAAGTTAAAATTGCTGAAACAATAGCAGATGGTCAGCAGGCAAAAACAGTACAACAGATAGGAACAAAGTTCTTAAAATTTTGTGGTAAGTACGATTTAGTAAAATTAAGCGATAATGCAACAACAATAGCGGAGTGGATGAACGTAGGTTATCCAGAAAAAGATTATGGTTGAAACTAACGAAAAAAACTTAACAGATATTAAAGTAACTATACATGCAAAGCCTATTGTGAAAGATCAGTTTTGGGTCTTAACAGCAGGTGACAAACGCATAGGTGAAATTAATAAAGCAAGCAAAGGATATAAACTTAAAATTGGAGACTCAGTCTTTACCTATAAAAATGTAGGCAGGATTAAAGCCAATGTTAACATTATGTTTGACAGACAAATTACTGCTAAACAGAGAGATGAAAATCAAGTTCATCAATATCCTACAGATGATAAACCATTTAATGGTGTTTGGTCATTACAACAAAAAGCACCCATCTTTACTAAAGAAGAAAACTCAAAATCCTGGTTCGCCGCTGGGTGGTATCTAGTAAAACAAAATAAGATATGGCGTCAAGACTTTTGTCCTAAACTAATTACCTTACAAAGGTATCAGCATCATGGACCATATAAATCACAAAAAGAACTATTAAAAGTAAAAGCATGATACACATACAAAGATTCTTAGATAGAATAAAGTTTTTACAACAGCAAAATTCAAAAGAATATACTGTGTCAATGCACGAAGCACGAAATCTACACATGGACATTACCAAATTACTGTTAGAATTAAAAAAATATCAAGATGGTACGAGCAGTGATGAAGCAATTAGTGTAGAAGTAAAAGGCGAAGACTTTTAACCCCACGTAATCATTAACTACCTAGTTAATTTGATAAATAATAGTACAATATTATTCAGGTAAATTAACATAATGAGTAGACCTAAACCAACGGTACTGGTTGAGATAACCGATAAAGAAACATATAAAACTGAGCAAGTACTTGCATCAGATGGTATATGGGCAATCTATTATCAAGACCGACCGATAAACTTAAAAACAAGTAACTATCTTGTTCAATATCCAGGACCTAAATATAAGAAAGTATCATTTAGTAATCCAGGGCACGCTATTAATCTAGCAAAAAAGCTCAATGAGCAATTCAAAACAGACGAGTTCTCAGTAGTACTTCTAAACAAAGGTGAGACTGTCTTTCCAGCAGATGCAAAAAAGTCGACAAAGTCTAACTAAAAGGCTTTGTCAATTAACCAAAAACCCAACCGAATATGAAACTGCGTTAAAAACATGGTGGTGGTCAAAGTATTCTAACGGAGGCCTCAGACTTACTGTTGACGGCTTACTATGTTTTACTAATGATATCAACATACAATCATATTCATGGAAGTTGCCCGAGCCATTGAGAGTAACACCTGGTATATTACTAAAGTTAGATCGTAAGTTAGATAATCCTTACTATGTTAGATTTGGAGGCAAGAAAGAAATGTTTGTAAATGAACTAATCTTGTTTGCTGAAAAAGATGCTACATTTCTTGCTTTGATAGGTAGCTTGGATAAGTTCTTAGAAAACTTATAGCCAGCGAGCTAACTTAAAAGTAACCAATAGCTGACAGTACCAATACCCTATATCAAATTCAAACCAACGCACTGCAAAGTTTCTGCGTGATGCATCATTGTGATGATTAGTATGAAGTTCTTCTCCGCCTAATAGAACTGCAACAGGAAATACTATCTTACTTTGATCTTTGCCGGTACTTGCATAATTAAAACCAATTTTATGTATGACCCACTTACCGACAAATGTAATAAACATATTGTGAAATAAAGCATATACTACAGCAACAGCAAAACCAGTGACTCCAAATAACAATGTTTGAATAACTATGTGTATCCATAATCCTAAATTAGGAAACTTCCAAAAGACATGTTCTAATGTATCATTGTGTATAGCAACATTACCTGCATACTTTTCATATTCTTCTTTACTAATATAATGATCGCTTTCAGGTAACATATGTGTATTAGCATCTGACAGTTCTTTAAATGTTTGATGTACTGGACTATGTGGGTCGTTTTTTAAATCTGAATATCTATGGTGTTTTCTATGATGTGTAGCATAGTGTTTTGCCCAACCTGGCCAGTTAAATGCTACTGTTGCCCATAACCAAAATCTAAATAATCCTTCAACTACAGGATTAAATTTTATATAAGAATGTGCGATTGCTCTATGTACATATATACTCTGAATAGCTACTGTAATATGCCATACAACAATAAAATCAATAATAAAAAGGGTTAAGTTGAACATGATAATATTTATGCCCACAGATACCTGGTGTATAAATACTGGCATGAAACAATTCACCTCTTGGAATCCGGACTGGCGCTATACTAAATTCAACATAGATTGTCTGAAGGAAATTCAACAAGAATTTTTAAATGTTCGTAAACTAATTTGGCATAAACATAGTGATCAAAACTTAGAGGATCCAGATCCATCCTGGTGGGACTTTTCAATGATGCCAAGACAAGAACTTGAGCCGTTGGTTCCTACATTAGCTAATTGGTTTAAAAGTAAAGGTATATTAGATAAGTGGTCATCAACAGCTTTTGCTGTAGTTAATAAATCTAGTAATCCAATGGATATTCATGTAGACAGCACTGTTATTGATGTTAGAAGATATAGTTTAAATATGCCTTTTATAAACTGCGACAATACCTGGACTGTATGGTACGATGCAGATGTAGATCAAACACGACTGCCAACTGACATACCTCCTGAAGTATTACACTCGAGATTTAAATATGATCCAACGTTGAGATTTGGGCTATGGTATCAAGAACAAACTGCAACAGAAATAGATCGTGCTGAAATGGATTCGCCAGTAATAATAAACATCACTGTGCCACATAGACCCGTTAGTGGACACGAAGATACACGTATTTTACTATGTCATAGATTTACTCCTGAACTTACAACCGAAGAGGTATTAACTATATGCAACCAATAAGTATCACTGGACTAGGTATTGTCAACAGCTTAGGCGTTGGTGTTGAACAAACGTGGCAAAAGATGCTAAACAACGAAACAGGAATCAAACCTATAAGTTGGGCAGACAAAGATGATAAAGACTTTTACTTTCGAGAGTATCTTAGTAAATGTCCTGTTCCTATAGGTGCACCATTAACTGAATTACCTGAATGTCCTATCTCAGAATTTAGTAAAGACTGGAGACACTTAGATCCAAGTATTCGTATTGCACTACATGCAACATGGCAAGCAGTCAATGACTCTAAACTTACTAGTAAACGTGTGGCAGTTATATACGGTTCAATAGGGTCAAGTCATACACGCTCTGAAGGTAACAATGCAATGTATAAAGGTCGGGTAAAATTTCCCCCACGCAAAACCTTAAACTTTGAACTAGGACACATGACTGCTATCATAAGTCGTGTATTTGGTTTTGAAGGACCCAGTCTTATGGTACACAATGCTTGTTCAACAGGATTAACAGCAATTGACTACGCACAACGTATGCTCGAAACTGATCCAGAACTAGATGCAGTTGTTGTCGGTGGAGGTGATTTGCCTCTAGAAGCTACATCAGCATTTTATTTTAGTAACTTGCAAGCGTTAACGTCAACAGAATGTAAACCATTTGATCAACAACGAAGTGGTTTTGTATTAGGCGAAGGTAGTGGAGCAATGGTACTAGAACGTAAAAGTGATAAACAGTCATACAGTGACGTTCTAGCTGTAGGTGCTGTTACTGTAGGCGAACATGAAACTTCACCCGATCATGCAGGCAAGGCCGCAACTCAAGCAGTACTCAAAGCTGTTAACAGTGCCAGTGCTAATCTAGATGACATTGGTTATATTAATGCACATGCTACTGGAACAGAAGTAGGAGATATTATTGAATATACAGCTATGCACTCAATACTACCTGGCAGAACTATGACGGCCAACAAAGGTCAAATTGGACATACTATATGTTCAAGTGGTATTATTGAAACTGCATATACTGCTCTGGCTCTTAGAGATCAAGTTACTCCTCCTATACACGGACTAACTAATCCTGTTGGTCTAGACATGATTTTACCTCAAGAATTACACTATCCTATATCTACGCAACTAGCCATCAAAAATAACTATGCTTTTGGTGGTAGATCAATGAGCGTATTATTATCTAAATCTGCTTGACTTTTAAATAACCTGGTGTTATACTAGCGTTATCATTTAAATGGAGATCGCAATGAGTAGAGCATTTATCGTAACCGAAGCAATGAAAGAAAAAATTCCTAATATATATGAATTAAATTTAGTAGCCGCGGCAAGAGCACACGCTATTGAAAGAGGAAGTACTCCTAGAATCACCGAAGAAGAATGTGGTGAACATAAACCAACTGTGATTGCACTCAAAGAAATAGAAGCTGGGTTGATTGATTTAGAATACTATCATAACCAAAAAGCTATTGAACAAAGATGGAAAGCTGAAAGAGAGCAAGACGGGAAGGAAGAGGTTGAGCAAGATGACCAAAATTTTTTTCCAAGATCAAGCAAGGATATGATACAAGAATAATTTAATAAATATGAGTTCACTATTACTAAAAGCGATTGTGTATGGAACAACGGCCTGGGCATTATATTTGTTAGCCTGGGTAGTAAACAATCCTTGGTTACAAGAAATTATTTTTTAAGGATAAAAAATGTTAGATAATGATGACGACTTTCAATGGAGTAATGAGTCTGAAGAAGATATGGGACAACTTCATGCTATTCACAATAACATGAATCATATTGCTGAAGTTAATCGTAAATTACAAGAACAAGCAAAAAGACCCAGTGCAACAGAGTGTGAAGAGTGCGGTGATACCATTCCTGAAGCTAGACGTCTAGCAGTTAAAGGTGTACAATTATGTGCTCCTTGTCAAGAGGCATTAGAACAAGTAAAAAGAGTCTATGGTTCGTAATTGTCCCCTATTAGGTAGGGTAGCACAATTTGTCGCTAAAGACTGGCGCAGTCATCCTGTGAGGTTTGTAATTGAAGTTATAGCATGGGCGTTGAGTATATCAGCTTCAGTTATCATGGCGTTAACTGTACCTAATCCTCCACTGTTACTCATATACATATTTTGGGTGATTGGCTGTTCACTTTATTCTTGGGCCGCAATCACTAGAGGAAGTTTTGGAATGCTCGCTAACTATTTGCTACTCACAGCAATTGATACGTACGGTTTAATTCAGCTTATTGGTTGACCATAAAATCCATTTTTGCTATAATAGTTTTAAGAAATAAGGAAGTTGCGTGACAACTTTACGGTCCCAGTTTACTGTCCCTAACTTAAACCGGGCAACTAATTTTTAGGAGACGATATGTTTGAATTCTTTATTGGTGTAGTAGCTGGTATGTTAATAATGGATCTATTATGGGCTTGGAAGATTGGTCTAGTTGAAAAGGTTATACAATACGTTAGTATGAAATGGAAACTTTTTCAAGCTAGGTCACTGTAATGAGTGATAACTTCCATCAAGAAGAGATTAAATTTAGTTTTGGTGAAACAACCGACAGTGCATTTAGATTATGGATCAATGAGAAATGGTTTGAATACAGAGAAGAATGTCTAGCATGGGAAGGTAAAATGCCAAAAGGTAGTCCGCAAGATTACTTCAATAAGTATAAATGGTTTTTAAAAGCAAAGTATAAACAGGAGAATCAATGATGAATGAAGCAGTAGTAACTTTAATGTTAATAACAGCATCAGGTTTTCAACCTGGTCCATCATACGATACATTTGAAGAATGCGAAGCGATCAGTGGTGAGATTAAGCAATTTGAAACTTTTTGTCACTATCAAAAACCTATTGATATCGAAAAAATAACACAACAACTCAGTCAATTTATGAATGAGATGAAGAAGCAGTTAGATGAAACTAAAGAAGAAAATAACAAACAAGCAGTACCTACAATATAAATTATGGGCTTATGCAGTCATTGGTGCACTTACTTTGATAAGTGCATATTGTGATTATCAGCACTGGCTCAATCCGTTAGACCTCAAACTAGAACACGATCCAAAACAACACGACGGCAGTCAAGAGTTTCAAAGACCTATAGATTTTGAAAGTACAATACAACCTGCACCCGATGAAGATGGAACTACTAGATACTTAGGACCTAATGAACTCGAAGCACTTGACGGATTGACTACAGATGGTAATGTTATATCCCCCAAAGATCAAGAAGTATTTAACGAACTTAAAAATAAACCTGAATATCCACACGAAATACCGGTTGACCAATAAATCACAATTTAGTATAATTACTAAGTCAGGAAAACAACTATAAAGGGTATAATATGTCAGACGTAAGAACAATAACATCAGAAGAAGCAAGAAACAGTTTATTAAAATGCTTTAACAAACAACGCCCAATATTTTTATGGGGGCCTCCAGGGATTGGTAAATCAGAACTAGTTGCATCTGTTGCTGAGGAACTAGATGGACTAATGTATGATCTACGTTTAGGTCAAATGGATCCAACAGATATCAGAGGTATTCCTTTTTATAATAAAGATAACGGCACAATGGATTGGGCACCTCCAATTGATTTACCTGATGTTGACACTGCAAGTAAGTATCCAGTGGTTGTATTATTTTTAGATGAAATGAACTCAGCGGCTCCTGCTGTACAGGCCGCGGCATATCAACTAATATTAAACAGACGTGTTGGTAAGTATCAACTTCCAGACAACGTTGTTATGGTAGCCGCAGGTAACAGAGAATCAGATAAAGGTGTTACTTATAGAATGCCTACTCCGCTAGCAAACAGATTTATTCATCAAGAAATGAGAGTAGACTTTGATTCATGGGAACACTGGGCAGTTAAAAATAAAGTGCATAAAGATGTAGTTGGTTACCTTGCATCAAGTAAACAAGACTTATATGACTTTGATCCAAAAGGTGCTAGTCGTTCATTTGCTACACCTCGTTCATGGACATTTGTTAGTGACTTGTTAGAAGATGATACTACTGATAAGCCAACATTAACTAACTTAATTGCTGGTGCAATTGGCGAAGGACTTGCTGTTAAATTTATGGCACATAGAAAAGTTGCTAGTGAAATGCCTAACCCAACAGACATCTTAGAAGGCAAAGAAAAAGATCTTAAGGTTAAAGATATATCAGCTATGTATGCCTTAGTTGTTTCGATGTGTTATGAGCTTAAAGAGCGTCAAGATAAAGATACTGCAGAAGCAGAGTTTAATAGATATGTTGACAACTTCTTTGAGTATATGATGAAAAACTTTGAGACTGAAATTACCGTTATGGGTGCTCGTACTGCTCTTACTACATATGATTTAAAATTTAGTCCAACTAAACTTAAATCGTTTGATAAGTTTCATGAGAAGTATGGTAAGTATATTCTTAAAGGCTCAGTTGGACATGAGCGATAGACTAAAAAGTATAAAGGTGAAACGCACTAACCAGCAATGGAAGGCGTTTCCCTCTTTTAAGCATTGTGTAGAATTCTCAAGACAGTATAACTATGAAAACTATTGGGAATATTATAATGCACAACAATGGTGCTGGGATAATATGGGACCTAGCATCAATTTAGATATACTACAAGAACTGTCTAGGACAAATCATTCTATGGATCAAGTCTGGGCATATCAACCAAAAACTAACATGTATCCTTGTAGAATATATCTTAAAAGTGACAAAGAGTTAGAATTGTTTTTACTGAAATGGGGGTAAGAACATTACTGATAGGTTGCGATAATGCTTATTATGAACAATGGGCAGTACCGTTACTGAAGTCGTTAAATTACTTTGTTCCGTGGTTAGAGCTTCATGCTCACATAGTCAATCCTGACAATTATACCCAACTTGACTATGTCAAGTATACTACGGAGCATCGTAATTTTCCTACACAAGATAGTATGACAGCATATCTTCAGGCAGTTAGATTTAAAGTTGCTTACGAAGAATATATCAATCAACCAATAATGATAGTTGACTCTGATTCAATTTGTACACAGGCTTTCTTTCCTGAAGAATACGATCAAGTAGTTCAAGGTCAGACTATACTACATCACCCTAAAGCTGATCGTTGGTTAGCGGGCTTCTTTGCTACTAACAATCCAGACTTCCTTAGTGATTATTACAATTTACTAATTAGCGAACCTTTTAATCTTTGGCAGTATGGCAGAGATCAGGATGTGCTTAGAGATCTAAGCGTCAAATACAACTACACTCCAGCAAGTCTACGTTGGATGAAAATAGGCAAGCCTAATAAAGAAAGCGTGTTCCTAACTTTAAAAGGTGATCAAAAAACTTCCAATAAATACTTACATCATTATAATCAATTTATAAAGTAAGTTTTATGCTTGAAGAACATCTAGGCGGTCACTTAGGTCGTACTCATTTAGATCACGGCGCATTAGATTGGCTCATTGCAAAATTTAATGCAAAATCATATCTAGACATCGGGTGTGGTCCTGGTGGCATGGTTGAACTAGCTGAGCAAAAAGGATTGCAAGTTCAAGGTATAGATGGTGATCATACTATAGAGAGATATAATCCTGACTGTTTTCTAATACATGACTTTACCCAAGGTCCGGTTAACCTTGAGCAACAATATGACATAGGTTGGTCATGTGAATTTGTAGAACATGTCTATGAAGAATACATACCAAACTTTGTATCAGCATTCAAACACTGTAAGATTCTTATGATAACGTATGCTCCTCCGGGGTGGCCAGGGCATCATCATGTTAACTGTCAACCAGAAGACTACTGGATTAATCAATTAAAGAAGTATGGTTTTAAATATAACAGTGACTTTACTCGAGAACTTCGAGCACAAAGTACTATGAACAAAAACAAAAAGAAAAAAGCCTTTGTACGCAATAGAGGATTGGTATTTACTAATGAATAAAGACTTACTAGTTGTTGGTATTGAAGGATCAATGCGTACACACCCACTACCTGATTTAGACAACTTTGTGTTAGTACCCTGGAGCGATCAACGCACTATCAGGTCTGCAGACTGCTTTATACAAGCTAATATCAAAGAAAATAAGCACAAAGACCTAAGAGCTCAATACCAATATATAATTGATTCAGGTAAGCCGTACATAGTTACCGAAAGTGCTGTGTTTCGACAAGGTATGAATGAGGAAAAGTTATATCATAGATGGGCGTGGAATCATTACTTTCAAGACCAAGCTGATTACTGTAATATCAATTCTCCAGAAGATAGATGGTTACAGATAAAACAAGATCAAGACTTACAAGTTAAACCCTGGCAACATAACAAACAAGGTTATATTTTGTTGTGTTTACAGCGTCCAGGTGATTCAAGTTTACATAGAATAGTTAAAAAGAAAAAGACAGAATATCGAGATTGGATATGGTCTTGCGTTGAAGAAATTAGACAGTATACTGAAAGGACAATACGTATTCGTATACATCCGTTAAAGCAAGAAGTTACCCTAGCATACCTTGAAGGAATACAAGACAAGTTTGAAAACATTGAAATATCTAGCAACTGTGATGGCGGAACTTTAGAAAATGGATCAAACGGTGGAGATGGATTTAAACGTGATCTTGACAAGGCGTATGTAGTTGTTGGATTAAATTCAAATGCTCTCACAGAATCAGTTATGGCTGGCATACCTACATTTAGTTTATGTTCTGGCTCTATGGCATATCCAGTAAGCAATCATAATTTAAGTCAAATTGAAAATCCTAAATTAGAGTTTGATCGAACACAATGGCTTAACGATTTAGGTTATTGTCAATGGCGAGAAGATGAAATTAAACAAGGTCTACCTTGGTACCACTTAGTGAAAAAGCTCAATGTTTAGTGCTGATCAAAAGATTGGAGGTGCAATAAATGTATATCGTAATACCTGGGTATACCCAAAAGGTACTATAGATATAATAGAGCAAACTGCTAATGATCCAGCACGTGACTTATGTAATTGGCAAGAAGCACCTTTTGTTGGCTCAGCTAAAAGGCATTGTGATAGTATTAATTTAACCTGGCTTAAAAAGAATTCACCTAATCCGTTACTGCACGTTATATTTGATGAACTACATCAAACCATATTAAACTACACTAAAAACTATTACAAGGACTATGGTATAAATGAAAACTGTTATACCAACGAATGTTATAGTATTGTTCGTTATAAACAAGGTGATCATTATCCAGCCCACTATGATGGTAATACTAGTTTAGGTCGACACATAAGTTGTTTATTATATCTCAATGACGACTTTGAAGGTGGAGAGTTGCACTTTACAAATCAGAATATTACTATTAAACCAGAACCAGGAATGTTAGTATTATTTCCTAGTAACTTTGCTTTTAGACACGAAGCTCGACCAGTTACTAAAGGAACCAAATATGCTTTTGTTACCTGGTTACACGATAGAAAGAATCATAAGTAATGATTAAAGTTCCTGCAGAACCAATCTGGGAAAATGTAAAAAAGCATTTTATGTCGCACCGTAATGAATGGATTATGGAAAGTGAAAATCTTAATAACGAATTAGCATTATGGTTAACAAATGAATATCGTTGTATGATAAGAGGACGCAAAACATTATATTTTCTATTTGAAAATGAGTATGATGCTGAAATGTTTGTGATGAAGTTTAGTGCAAAAAAAGATTAAAATACCAATGCACCCTTATTGGTTTGCTAGCCAAAAGTATTTCTTTACTGAAGTAGTTGAAAGAGATAGTCTAACTCAAGATATGATATTGAGTTGGTGGGCAAATGAAAGTTTCTTTGAAATTTATAAAGAATGGTTATATGAAGAATATCAAGCAACACCTGGAACAATGTATACGTTTAAGTATGATAACTCAGATATTAAAGATAATTTAGAAGAATGGATTGAGTTCAAAGATAGTAGACAAGCAGAATTATTTGTGTTAAAGTTTAGCAAATGAATGAAATAGTAATGCACAAAGTTAGAATGTATTGGCGTACACGTGACGAAGTAGAAATGTGGAACGAACGCATGGCTTGGGTAGTTGAAAACTTTGGAGTACCTGGTGCTCGTTGGGTAAGTCATGCTAAAGAAGATTGGATTGATATACATTTTTATAACGAGCAAGATGCAGTACTGTTTAAATTAAAATTTGGACCATACTGCAAAGAATAGATAACTAATTATATTGCTGGCATAGCTCAGTTGGTAGAGCAACGCACTTGTAATGCGTAGGTCCTCAGTTCGAATCCGAGTGCCAGCACCAATTTATAGGATACTAAATTGATATTTTTAGGAAGTAACTCAGCAATGAGTATTTGGGTAGAAGTTTGTAAACGTGCAAACATTCCTATTCAAGGTATTATAGATTCAGACTACTACGGCAACACAGATTCAATATGTGGCATTCCTGTCATTGACAAAGAAGAAAACTTAGAAAACTATAAAAGAACACTAGGCACGTCTAGCAGTAAGATATGGACTAACAGTTTCTTTGTCGCTACCAATTGGGATCCAAGTAGACGTGATGATGTTACTCAACGCAACAATGAAAAACGTGAACGACTAAAAGCCTTACTAGAACAGTTCCCAGATATACCTTTAAAAAACATTATTGATCCATTAGCAGTAGTACCTAAAGATGTAGAACTAGGTGGTGGTAACTATATAGGTGCAGGTGCTGTTATTGAACCTGGAGTTAAGATTGGTAAACATACACAGATATGGTATCAAACTATTGTAGGACACGAAACAGAAATAGGAGAAGATTGCACTCTACAGAGACGCTCAGGTATTTGGGGTGGTAATATGGGCAATCATGTTTATCTCTCTATTGGTGCTATCTACGGTGGCAACTATAAAGATAGTTATATAGGTGACAATGCCTTTATACATCCTGGACTAGCAGTAGCAGGACGTCCAATCAAAGAAGGTGAAACTGTTACTATACGTGAACAATTACGTCAACGTAGAACACAAACAGTAGGTGCAGTAGACGGAGAAAATTTATAATGGGAGAATTTTTAAGTGAATATTGGTTAGTAATAATACTTGGATTTTTATTCCTGGTTGTAGCCTACAATAATCTTAAAAATTATGTTGGAGCAGTCGTGTTGCTTACTCCTTTAATTGCATTATTTTTCTATGCTGTACTTGATTTTACTGTAGTGGGTTCATTGATTGCTGGACTTATTTGTTCAATATTCTGTAACAGTGCTAGTGGTAGTAGTTCTAGCAATATTAGACTAGAATCAACTGATTGGTTTAGTTATAAAATTGGCAATATCAAAAAGAACTTTACTGATTATAAGTTTACTAAGAAAAAATAGCTTGACCATAAATTCGTAATTCGCTATAATGTATTTAAGAATAAAGGAGCGGACATGGCAACTACTACAACATCAAACACAAAAGATTTAGAAGACAAGTTCAAAGACATACTAGGTCCTACAGATAAAGCTGTTGACAGAGAAGCAAGAGAACGTCTAATTACTGCTCGAGTAGGTCTACTACTTAAACAACCATTCTTTGGTAACCTAGCAACAAGACTAACACTTACTAATGCAGACGAATGGTGTCCTACAGCCGCAACAGACGGTCGTAAATTTTACTATAATTCACGCTTTATCATGATGTTAGAAGATGAAAACGAGTGTGAATTCTTGTTTGGTCATGAAGTTCTTCATGCTGTCTATGAGCATATTGGTAGACGTGTTGACAACGAACACGAAGCTCAACTTTCAAATATTGCCGCTGACTATTGTGTTAATGGCGATCTAGTTCAACAAAAGGTAGGTCGTATGATTACTACTGTTCCTTGTTTACATGAAACAAAATACTATGGTTGGTCATATGAACAAGTGTACAAAGATCTATATGATAATGCTGAAAAGATTGATATCAGCAGTCTAGTAGATCAAATGTTAGATGAACATTTAGACAACGAACAATCAACTAATGAATCAGAAGGTAATGGTCAAGGTTCAGATGAAAAAGAATCTAAAAGCAAACGTCCTACACTAAGTGAACAAGACCTTAAAGAAATTAAAGATGAGATGAAAGAAGCTCTTGTTAATGCGGCCAAACAAACTAGTAATGCAGGACAGTTACCTAGTGGTGTTAAACGTATACTTTCAGATATCACAGAACCTAAAATGAATTGGCGTGACCTACTTCGTCAACAGTTAGAGTCAACTATTAAAAGTGACTTTACGTTTGCTCGTCCTAGTCGTAGAGGTTGGCATATGGATGCTATACTTCCGGGTATGAAAAACGATCAAATGATTGATATTGCACTTGCTATTGATAGTTCAGGTTCAATGGATGATAAAATGTTAACAGACATCAAGAGTGAAGTTAAAGGTATCACAGAAGAATTTTCAAACTTTAAAATACATATGTTTAGCTTTGATACAGCCGTACACAATCCAGAAGAATATACTAGTGATAACTTAGATGACATCACAGAGTATGAAATACAAGGTGGTGGCGGTACTGATTTTGGTTGTATGTTTGATTACCTTAAGAAAGAAATGATTGAACCAAAAAGACTAGTAGTATTTACAGATGGTTATCCATGGGATACCTGGGGTGATCCTAACTACTGCGAAACTGTTTGGATCATACATTCAAACGATAATCCTACTCCGCCCTTTGGTACTTGGGCAAAATACGAAGAAGAACAATAATATTTTGGTAAAAAATTTACCACCTGATGTTGCGACCTGTTAAATATCAGTGTAATATTACATACTTATAAGTTAAAGGAAGAAACAAATGGCTGACAAGAAGAAAAAAGTTGAAGAAGCTAAAGTAGATGAAGCTTCAACAGTTGATAAATCGACACAGGCAGTAATCGATGAAGGTAATAAACAACTAGAACAACTAACAGTTAATGACTTAATTGTTATTAAAAACGTGTTTGATGCTTGCTCACAACGAGGTGCTTTTAAAGCAGAAGAGTTTCAAACAGTAGGTGCAGTATATACAAAGTTATCAAACTTTTTGACTACTATTATGCCACCACAACAACCTGAAGGGGAGTCTGCAGAAGAGCCTAAAGGTGAAGAATCAAAAGGAGAATCATAATTATGATGAAACATATAGGTAAGCACAACAACAAAAAAGTTGTAGTCGTGTTTAGAAAAATACCTGGAGATGATCACTTAGCTCTAGTAGTGTACGGTGATAATATTCCAAGTCAAATACATGATGATATCATGAAAGTAGTAGAAGGACCAGTTGGACAGCAAGAGCATGAATTTGCTAGTGCTTTACATCGTTCGGTATTAACTGATGGTAGAAATGCTCTTTCAGCATTGCACTCAGAAGGATATTTGAAAAAGGTTCCTACTAACCAAGTTATCATGACACCAAACTCAACATCATCAGTACGTTTAGATGAACTGAATAATATTGTTGATAAACTTAATACTGGTGAAGAAGCTAAAGCAGAACTAGCGGCCAATGACGCGGCAAGAGGTATTGTTGACCCTACAGCTAGTCAGAAAGCAAGAGCTAAAGCACAAGCACCAGCAGACGGTGCATTGCAAGATGACGATATTGCTAACAACATGCTTGCTCAAGCTGAGCAAATGGAAACTGAAGCTAAATCATTAATGGCAGAAGCTAAACGCATGGTTAAAGAAGCAAAGGATATGCTACCAAAGCCTAAGAAAAGTAACAGCAGTAAGAAAGCAGTACAGGCAAAGGTTAGTACAGCCAAAAAAAGAGCAACGAAAGCGACGGCCTAATAGATGGCTACCGGACTCAGCCAAGAGTTTCTTGAAAAATGGGAAGACCTTGTTGAAGGGGTTGAAAAGAAAGATATTCCTATAGAGTGTATTAAAAGAGTGGTCATTCGATTAAAGAATGGCCGCAGACGTTATTTTAATATGTCAACTCTGAGAAAGCAAGGTCTTAACATTCATGAACTCGAATTTGCATTAAATGAAAAACTGAAACGCTATGACGCAAACATTGACGGTATTGATTTCTTTGTTGATGTTGAGTCAGTTGCTGAACTAATCCAACCCGAAACAGACGAACTGCTTAGGAAGTTATAATGAAAGCCATACTGGCCTGTGATCCAAAAGGCGGTATTGGTAAGGACAATAAACTACCGTGGGATCGTTTAGACGGTGACCTCAAACGTTTTAAACAATTAACTGACGGAGAAAGAATTGTCATGGGTAGGAATACCTGGGACAGTTTACCAGTTAAACCACTTCCTAATAGACATCATTGGGTAATGACAACACACGGTGAAGATCTTAAAGGCTACAAACATGTTACACAACTATTAAATGATGTTTTCCTTACAGATGACGTTTGGTTAATAGGTGGTGCTACATTGTTCAAACAACAGTACAATAAAATCAACACACTACATCTATCAGTAACATATTCAGTCTACGATTGTGATACATACATTGACTTAGATAAAATTTATCAAGACTTTGAACTACAATCAAGAACAGAACATTCTGATCACGCATATGAGATATTGACAAGAAAATGAAACAATACTTAGAGAGCTTACAGCATATACTAGATAACGGTAAAATCAAAGATGATCGTACCGGAGTAGGCACACAGTCAGTGTTCGGGCATCAGATGCGTTTTGATTTATCTAAAGGTTTTCCTGCTGTTACTACAAAAAAACTTGCGTTCAAGGCTTGCTTGAGTGAACTATTATGGTTTATAGAAGGTTCAACAGACGAACGTCGACTAGCAGAAATACTGCACGGCACTAGAGATAGTGAAAAGAAAACTATATGGACTGCTAATGCTCAAGCACACGGCAGTAATGACCTAGGTCCAGTATATGGTAAGCAATGGAGAGAGTGGGAAACTGATCGCTTAGTTATAGACCAACTACAAGATCTAATAGACACAATTAAAACTGATCCTACCAGTCGTAGACTTATACTCACAGCATGGAATCCAGGGCAAGTAGAAGATATGGCTTTACCACCTTGTCATTGTTTTGTACAATTCTTTGTACAAGATAATAAGCTGAGCTGTCAACTGTATCAACGTTCATGTGATATGTTTTTGGGTGTACCATTCAACATTGCTAGTTACTCAATACTAACACACATGATAGCACAGGTATGTGGACTAGGTGTAGGAGAGTTTGTATGGACAGGAGGAGACTGTCATATCTATCTAAATCATATAGAACAGGTTAAAGAACAACTTACTAGACAACCAAAAGAACTGCCAACATTATGGCTAAATCCAGACATAAAAAGCATTGACAAGTTCACCATGAGTGATGTTATAATACAGGATTACAATCCAATGGATTCAATTAAAGCGGAGATGGCAGTATGACAACACTAGAAAAACATAGAGTAAGATTATTAGTACATGACGAAAAGACAAGCTTAGATAAAGATGAACTATTTTGGAAAGTAGCGGATATGCTACAACCTAAAGAAGAGTTTAAATGGGCTCAATCAAATAACATTGAATTACATTACGAAGTGCATGACGATACCAAATGGCATGGTATAGGAAGTCAGGTACTAGTCTACGCTGATCTAAACAGTAGTCAGTATTCAGATTATATACTAAACTTTTACGAGTTTGAAAGTGAAGACTGGAAATAAATTTGAACATACTAGTTAGTGGTGGATTAGGTTTCATAGGACACGAAGTTGTCCGTTTGCTAGGTGATCATAATGTTATAGTCATTGACAGCATGACTAACTATGACTTTATTCCTCTAGATCAAATGATGAAACTGTTTCAACTACGTCAAGGTGACTTACGTAATCAGGTTCCTAACAAGCGTGTTGATATAAGAGACAAGGCACAGGTCGACTCTGTGTTTGAAAACTTTAAGCCAGACGTAGTCATACACCTAGCTAGTTACCCAAGACAGAAAGTAGTGTTAGAAAATCCTGGGGTAGCTTCAGAAGTTATGTCAACAGGACTAATCAACTTATTAGAAGCTAGTAAGAAAACAGTTTCAAAATTTGTTTATGTATCGAGCTCAATGGTATATGGAGACTTCGACGATCATGTTGAAGAAACACAACCATGTGATCCTCGTGGGCAGTATGCTATAATGAAGTATATGGGAGAGAAGTTAGTTGAAGATTACAGTAAACACTTTGACTATACTATCATACGTCCAAGTGCAGTATATGGTCCTAGAGATGTTGAAGATAGAGTATTAAGTAAATTTGTGTTAGGTGCTCTTAACAATGATACACTAAAAGTAAGAGGCGTTGATGAGATACTAGACTTTACATATGTCACTGACACAGCACAAGGTATTGCACTTGCATCAACTAAAGACTGCAAGTATGCGATATACAACATTACTAGATGTGAGGACACACCTGTTACCTTAGCCCAGGCGGCTACTACTGTAGTAAAACTTACCGGACAAGGTAGTTGGTTAGAATATGCAAAGGATCCAAACTTTCCAAGTAGAGGTAGACTAAGTATTGATAGAGCTAGATCAGATCTAGGATATAATCCCCAAGTAGATTTTGAACAAGGCTGTCAACAATATATTAATTGGATGAAGGCCAATGATTCCATTTATAAATCTTAAACTACAATACAACAACATTCGTAAAGAAATACTAGATGCTACCGACGAAGTACTGTCTAGTGGTGTTCTCATGAATGGACCCAATACAGAGTTACTAGAGTTTCAACTGGCTAGACGTATGGAAGTTCCTCATGTTGTTTGTGTGGGATCAGGTACAGAAGCATTAGAAATAATAGCTAGATTCCACAAAGAAAGTTTTTACGGTGTCACTAAAACAAAGCCACGTGTAATTGTTCCTGCATTAACTTATCCTGCTACTATTAATGCTTTCATTAGTACTGGGTGGGACGTTATTATAGGAGAAGTCAACGCTGAAACAGGAATATTAGATTTAGAAAAAATAACAATAGACGACTTTGATGCTGTTTGTATAGTTGGATTATACGGGCAACCTGTGTTTGCTGATTGGTACCTGCGTAGGAAAGAAGGACACAATAAACTAGATGGAAAAATAATTATTGAAGATGCCGCTCAACATTGGCTTGCCAGTGACTATAGTGGTGCTCCTATAATGAAAGCTATATCATTTGACCCTACTAAGAACTTACCTAACTATGGTAGTGGTGGTGCTATTGCATGTTGGGACGAGTATGCAATGAATTGGTTTAGGATGTATAGAGACAACGGTAAGCCACATAAAAATAGTTACGGTACTAACTCACGCATCTCAGAAGTAGATGCCGCACAGATGTTAGTTAAATTAAAATATCTAGATGGTTGGCAAGAACGTAGATTAGCTATTGCTGAATACTATTGTGAACGTTTTGAACAAGAAGCACCGCATGTCAGAGTGCTTATGAGTAAGATGATAAACAAAGCAATGCACGGATTACAGAAGTTTGTTATTGAAATAGATCATAGAGACCGTGTTAAAGATTTATTACTGACAGATGGTATTGAATGTAAAGTACACTATGAACAACCGTTACATGAAATGGAACCTTATGGTAACTTTCCAGGTCCAAATATTATTAGTGCGGCCAGTGCGTTAGCAAGACGTGTGTTAAGTTTACCTTTCTATCCTGAACTAACTGACAAAGAAATAAAACTAATTGCCGATCGTGTTATTCATCATGTAGAGAGTGATACCTCTCAGTAAGCCACTGCCAATCGTAACTAAGTTTTAGTAGATCAAAGTCACCGTTGACTTCTTCGTAGTAATCAACAGCATCCTTAGAACCCATCATTGACCATTTACCTTTAGTACCTTGACCTTTATTCAACCAAGCACGTAATCTATATTCAGTTTCTACATCACTGTCTTGAGATAGACTGTGTTTAAGTTTTACAACTTCACGGAATGCTGAACGCCACGCCATGAATTCATCATCAGCATAGTTAGCTTGACCTGATAATATAGGAACTACTTCGTGTTGTTGATCAAGTGTAAAGTCTAATCCAGGTGCAGTGTTTTCTAACACTAGTTTTTTGTTGTATGCTATCATGGCCATGTGTCCGTACTCTAATCCATTTATAGGATTACGTGCATGAAATATATAATGTTTTGGTTGCTGTAGACAGTCTGGTTGCCATGCCCAATCAAAGTTGTCATCAACTTTTAACTTGGCAAACACAGCAAAAAACCACGGGGTACTACTGACCTTAGCCGCGGCCTGATAAGCGGCTACACGACCCTTAACGTTGCTTACACGGTGTATTGTGTTAGTGTTTACTGTGTTAGTTAAGTGTTGAAAGTTTTCTTCTCTATTAACTTCACCGTTATCAATGAACACTATGTCCAATGGTTTGTCCCGAACAGTCTGATGTGTTTTATCTATAAATTCATAATCCCATAACTGTTCTTTAACTTCTACTATAGCCTGTCTTGGTACTATAACTGTTGTACCTCTCGTAGTTAACGGTGTAACTGTTTTAGTTTTTGCTCTCCATAATGGCACTGCTGGAAGACTACCTTGATAATCATCATTCTGAAAAACTATCAATGGATCTACTAACTTACATTGTTTAACTTGTTCAACATGACTGTCCTCTGTGTGTCTAATCCAAGGTATAGGTAATCTAGGAACTGATATGTTAAGAAAGTTTAAATCATACCAATCTAATAATTCAACACTGTCTATACGTTGTTTAAAACTTGGTACGTGCATAAAGAATGTGTCTCCAAACTTCTCTCCGTCTGATTGAAAAACATGTAACATTCCTTGTTGCCAAGTTTCAGGATGCCAAGTAAAATCAAAGTCTGTATAGTCACATAAGCTACTTAGGATCCAAACAAACTCTACGTCATCTGGCAATGAATTAGATACTCTTTTTAAAGTGTCTAAGTAATTGTCAAAATATCTACTCTTTTTAATAACATCTATGTCAGGTGTTACTGTGTTTTCATTGTTATGATTAATTATAACAGCTTGATCCGCAACTTTGGTACCTCGAGCATGTACCTGTGTTACATATTTTACATCTCGTGCATCTGGAACATGATAAACTGGGCCTCCAGTCTTTTGATGCTGTGTGCCAAACTGATATTGATACGGAGGATCTGTTGGATCAGGATGCCAACTAGTGTCAAAGTCGTTAACAGTGTCAGGTATTTCCCAACTGTCTAGGGTTGGTAATCTTGTTATTGTTGTATCATTATGATAGTTAGTTTCTTGATAATCTTGTTTAGGAACTAGATACGTCCCGCTATCTTTTTGCCACTGACTAGGCCAAGCATGTCGCTGATGTTTTTCCCAAGGTGCAGGTTCCCAAAAGAAGTCCCACCCTGTGTAATCACTATAAGTATTTACAATCCAGCAGTAACGAGTACGTGACTGTTGCTGTGCATGTTCAATGGAACTTGCCTCTTTTTCAAAAGGAACAACGTTTGGTTTTTTACCTATATAAAATATATCAAACATATTAACTATGATTAGAATTGATGAAATATATGATAACACATTTTGGCCGTATATTGCAAAGAATATACCCGATACAGCAATGTTTTATCATGACCCATTTGGCTGTAGTGATCCAGACAGTGTCTACGTTACTCCTAAGTCAAACGCTGAACGACTACAAAATTATATATACCTTTTTGACCAGGAGCCTGTAACTTTTGAAAGGCAAAAGCCAACTTGGGACAGTGTAAGAGAAAGAAGTAATTTTGATACTATAAACGAGCAACGTTGTGTATTAATAACCAGTGAAAAGAATAGTGAAGAAGTAGAACGAGTTACAGACTATCTTATTGGCAAAAGCTTCTATTATTTCTTTCATGGATGGGCGGCATTAGATTGGTATCGAGGTTATGACCGTACATTTCTTATTACTCCCCCTCGAGATAGAACAATAACAAAGACATTTATATCACCTAATCGTATAGTAGGTGGCGAACGCTTACATCGTGTTGCTATGCTATACCATTTTGAGAAACTTGGTTTGTTTGATAATCATATATCTGCTCCACTAATATGTCCAGTTGAAAATGAACACATAGCTAAAATATCTAGACAATTAAGAAATCAATATCCTGACATAGAACAAACATTTACTAATTCAACTAACTTTCCTAAACTGTTTAAAGGGGAACAAACTCAGCAGATGCACAGTTGTTGGCTTAGTCTGTTTGATGAAAGTGCAGAAAGTTTGTTATACCATGTTTCGGAAACTGTTTGCTTTGGTAGGAAAAATCATCTGACTGAAAAAACATTTAAACCAATAGCAATGGGTATGCCTTTTGTAATTACAGGTACTCAGGGCTCGCTGGCATACTTGCGTGAATATGGATTTAAAACATTCGGTGACATATGGGACGAAAGTTATGATCTTGAACAAGATGACTTTAAGCGTTTAGAAAAGATAGCGATGCTGTTAAAAGAACTTGACAGTAAAACTGAAAGCGAAAAACAAAAAATATTTGAGCAGTGCATACCTATAATAGAACATAACTGGAATCATTTTTATCGCGGTGAGTTTGCTGACGTACTATGGAAAGAGCTTATGTCAATGATGGAGGATATTCGTGATCACCTTAGCGATAGATAATTTTACTGATCGAGGTAGGCCTTTGCCTAACGGTCTACGACCAGAGCAGTGTGTCAGTGATGACTTTACTATGAAGTCACCTTTCTTAGACTACCCAAGAATATTTTATTATCTTAAAGAATCAAATATCGATATGGAAATTAAATATACCAACGAAGCACCACAAGGTGCCTGGTATCCTGTCACAGTAAGTTGGTTTGATCATACCGTAGACTATTTTGAACTATTAAATCCTTTAGTATTTAAAAACAATCTTAAGATAGTATTCTTTTATCAAGAAGCAGATAATCCACAATACATAGACAAACGTATTCAAGAACTGTGCGACAAACACAACTATTATAATGTAGCATTTGTATCGGGTAATTCGTCAGCAGATCAGTATGAATATACCTGGTATTGGCCTGAAGTAGAGTACATGTTTCAGCGGTCGGTTGACTTTAGTAAGGCGTCAATAACGCATTTTAAGCGTCGTAGTAAGCATTTTATGGCTTTATGTAGGATAGACAAGCTAGAAAGAAGAATATTTATGAGCAATTTATGGAAAAATGGGCTAGATAAGCATGGTTATTTTAGTTATTGTCAAGAGCAGTTAAATCAACACAATGATTATGCCGGTATTGACTTGTATGATGAGTTCTTAGCTGAACAAGAGCAGTTAGGACAAGAGTTTATCAAAGCAGGTCCTTTTTATGTAGATAGTTTAACCAGTGAACAGCGTAACGATTATTCAGTATTAACAGATGATATGTATCAAGACAGTTACTTTAATTTTGTGTTAGAAAGTTTTATTTGTATCGACGGTAGTGACGGACAGAGTATAACTGAAAAAACTTGGAAACCTATTCTACATTGTCAACCATTTATCTGTTTAGCTGAACATCATCACTTACGTCATCTGCATGAGCTAGGATATCATACCTTTGATAATATAATAGACGAAAGCTATGACGATATAGAAAACACTCAAGAACGATTTGAAGCTGTTGTAGCGTTAGCTCAAGACTTGGCTAGTATAGACTTAGACACTGCACACGAAATGTATAAGAAGTGTAGTGACAAGTTATTTGAAAATAGAGTACTGTTAGAAAATGTCAACGGTAGTAGACTTAGGACTTTGATCGAGAACCTCTCAAAGTAATATAAGTGTATACCTGATCAAAGAATCTTTTTCTCTTAGGTCCTTTAAAATCAACAAACACTGCCTTGGTATCAAACGCCGGACCACTTTTACTAACTCCAGTTATTCCGTTAGTGTTGTAATCAAATAACTTTATTCGTAAACCGTTCCACTCGTATATTCTATCTTTATTTTTTATTTCAGGTAGTATGCCTTCTTCCTCAAGTAAGCGTTGTATAGCATACTGGTCGCCGCCCCATCGTTTCATCTTAGAACTTAGCTGTTCAAACACTTTTACTCTTGCATTAAAGAACTCGTCAATAAATCGATGATTGTGTAAATCACTGTCAACCAGTACTACTGTGTTATTAACTTTTTCTTTGACTAACATTATACCGAGATCAAATGTACCGTCAAACATTTCATCAAGATCACCATTTATTAAATGATCGCATCCACACATTACATAACGTCCTGGATTTTTCCATACGGCATGAGCATTTGCTACACAAACATTTTCCATTAATGAATTATTAGGTAAGTCTATTACTAGATACTGATCAAACTTTTCTTCAAAAGATGCAGTATCGTATTCTGTAATTAATGTAAAGCTATCACTGTTAAACTGTTTATATGTTTTATGAAGTTGTAGTACAGCACTACGATAATCAAATCCTTCAATTTGAGAAATTTTATCTTTGACGTCTTGATAAAAACAGATTACGTCAGCCATTAGCTACATACCTTAACACCATAAAGTTTTTCAAAACGATCAGCGTCGCTTCGATCATTGACCATTGGCTCGCCTCTGATATTTAAACTTGTATTAACTAACATAGGACAGCCAGTCATAACCATCCATTTTTCTAATAGCTGTCTTATACCACTTACTGAATCTTTAGGTACTGTCTGTACACGACTAGTTCCGTCTTTGTGTATAATTGCAGGAAAGTCTTTAGGGTGCTTACAACGAGCAACTGTTTGCATATATGGTGATGTTGGAAATCCTGTAGGCATTTCAAAATACTCATTGACGTATTCTTCTAATATAACAGGCGCAAACGGTCTAAACTTTTGTCTACGTTTAATTTCGTTCACTTGATCTTTTATTTCTGCACCTCTTGGATCAGCTAGTAATGATCTATTACCTAAAGCACGAGGACCAAACTCAGCACGCCCACTTGCTACACCAACTATCTTCTTATTCATTAGTTCATCTAATAGTGCATTAACAGGATACTCACCTTCGATGTTTGTACCTAAGTAAGGATGTTGCCAGTTAACTTGTTTTCCGTATGCTAGAGACGCGGCACCTAATGCTGACCCACAATCACCCGGGTTAGGCATAATCCAAATATTGTCAAAGTATGCACCTAGATGTTCATTGGCTAAACAGTTAAGAGCAACTCCACCCATGTAAACTAAATTATTGCTACGTCCTATTTGTTTTGCACGAGCCATTACTTCATGTAATAATGTTTCTAAAGCGTTCTGTGCTGATGCCGCAATTTCAAAATCTGTCATTGAAGGCCTGTAATCATCACAGCCAAGATGTAGATTATTTTTAAATGTAAGTTCTGCTTTGTCTGATACAAAGTCATCTATCATCTTAAACTTGGGCATTGCATATGCGGCCATTCCCATTAAAATATATTCTTCATCTAACGGTCTTAGTCCTGCACGTTTAGTCATTGCTGAATAAAACAATCCTATTGAATGCGGGTAACGCTTACTCCATAATTTTTTATATTTGGCATAACCTCGGCTATCATACTCAGCATGCCATATAGTAACTGTTTCAAATTCTCCAATAGCGTCTATAACTACTACTGTTGCATCTTGATATGGTGATGTTTGGAAGCCTGCGGCCGCATGTGACTTATGATGATTGTTTGTTTGTATTGGTGCATGTATAGGCAAGTCAGGTAACTGTTGCTTTAATATATTTTTAACTGTGAGTTTGTCCCACTCAATACCTTGCCCAGTTCTTAACTGTCTTAACTGTTTTAACCAAGGACGTTCATAATAGCTTATACTGTCAATGTTATTATAATCAAATTCTTTAAATTGATCTATATGAAGTAGGCTGTCATTCTTATTTTTAGAATAACGCTCACTGTGACTAGCTAATACTATATCACCTTTATTATCAATAACAGCAATTCCAGCATCGTGGAATCCTGAACTAATCCCCAAATAACTCATCGGCTCTCTTATCTAGTTCTTCTATTAATTTAACTTTATCATTGTCAGACATAGTTTCCCATTCTGCAATTTCTTCTGGTGTGCGTTGGCATCCATGACATTGTTTTGTTTCAGGATTTTGACTGCACACTCCTATACACGGATTTAAGTCTTGACTCATTTGTATATAAAAGGATCCTTTTTCCTTAGTGCTTTTAATTTTTTACGATAACGTATTTCTAGTTTAATCTTGTTTATTAAGTTTCTTAGCCATTTCATTTTGATAATCGTATCCTGGTTTTAATTTATTAATTTGCTGTTGTTTATGATCTTCATCCGACCAACAATAATCATATACTGCTTTTATGTCATCTATTTCAATACTGTATATATCTAAGTAATTACTCATGATGTTCCAAATCTTAAACATGTCAGTAGTACCAAAGCTACGCTCAAAGTTTATTTGTCCTAACGGTAAGTAGCCTAAACTAAGTTTAGGATCTTTAGGATCTAAACCGTTTTTAAGTAACCAATTTTCAAACTCAAGTTGTTCTTCATCATGCCATGGACAGTCTTTATTTCTCATAACGTCTCTTGCCCACTCAACGTCAAACTCTCCTGAGTAGTATTGTAAGTGTGTTATTGCCTCACATGTTGCTTCATCTAACTCCGGTGCACCTTCATCACGGAAAACTTCAAATAATGTTTTACCTATCTGTGTCCAGTGCATATAAACATGTCCAAACTGTCTATCGTACCCATTTGTTAAGAAGCCTTGTCTATGTTCGTCTGTTAACTCTTTACGGTTAACTCCAAAGTAAGTAGTTATTTGACTTGGGCGTGTCCATTCTGGTTCTATATAATCTTTACGCTGACTTAATATTAAACTTTCTATCTCGTGACATAAATTGTTTAATTGTCTAATAGCGTACTTTGTTTCGTAATCAGCTAACTGATAGTAAGGACTTGGATTCTCTACTGTATTTTGTAATCGTTCAAAATGATTATGTAATACATTCATAGTATGATCTTTTATTCCTAAACCTACCCCATCGTTGGGATTTTGTTTAGTAGCTACACCGTATTCTTTTGGCCATCTAACTTGGTCTGGTGTATAATGATCAAATATAATATAAGGTTCTAGACCATGTTCTTGCCACGTGTCAGTATAGTTAAACATGTTGATAGTCTTAACATGTGTATTAAGTTCCTCGCACAAGTATTCAAGTGTTCTTTGTGTTTTAGGGAATCCTAAGAAGCAATAGTTTTTTTCTAAGTGAAGATTAGTTTTAAGTATTTCTTTAAGACTAGTGTACCAGTCTTGGCCAATTTGTGTATTATTGACCTCAATATAATATGCAATCTTATCTTTTTTATCTAACGGATTTTGTAATGTAACTTTAACTTCCAATTGATTCCCACCATTCAAGTACTGATTGTCTATTAGATAATATATCACGCAGAGTTAATTTGTCGTTACGTATTTGCTCTAGCTGTAATATCCGTTGTTTGCCCTTAATAAGACCTTGTTCATACTGATCAGGCCATTGCTCTGCAAATGTAGGTCTATTTTTTAATTGTAGCATTACATCACGCATAGCACCATTGGGCAGTGTATTTACAATTTCATCTACCCATGGGTCTAATAATTCTCTTGGAAGTGCTAGCGGACTTAGAATAATGTCTGGCGTAAAACTGAATATTACTTTTGCGAGGACGTCGGTCCCTTTTTGGTCGGCGAAGTCTTGGATGTTTTTGACTTCGAAGAGCCCTGGTAGTGTCGCAGTAAAGTCGACACGAACTTGGCGGCTCGTATTTGCTGTCTCAACTGCTTGATCATAATTTTTAACCCATTGATCATATTTGAGACCTGTTCTAATGTATTCTCCAATCTCTTTAGTTCCATCAATTGATGCACATATTTGCCAATCACGTAGATTAGGTAAAATATCACGGAAGAGGCTAGTGCCACGATGAACCACTCGACTGAGGTTAGTGTTGTATCTTGCATATACATTTGCTCCGTCACCTAGTTGGATAATTCGATTCATGTATGTCCAGTGTTGCTCATACATTAAAGGTTCACCACCTACCCAGTAGACTTCTTCTATTCTATGTTCTTCTACTGCTTGAGCAAACTCTTGCTCAATTTGTGTGCTTTGAAACTTCTCGATATCCTTCTTGACTTCTGGCTTCATCCAATTGTTCTTAGGATTATGCCAGTTAATCATGTTATGCTGTCTTTGTTCTGACTCCCAAGCACTGGACAACATATCTCCACATGTACGGCACTTGAAATTGCAAAGGTTACTAAAGCGGTAATCCCACGACACAGGCTCCATTGTAGTGTAGCCATCTGCATCTGTAGTCTCCCATATCTTTGCATAGTATTTACTGGAGAACAGGTGATCAAAATAACTACGGTAAACATCTGTGTTCAGTAACTTATCGTTACATACGGCACATTCCTTTAATGTTTCTCCATCCATCATGCGTTTACGCACTGATTTCATATGGTCTGAATTCCAATGTTTTTCTAAGGTAATTGGCTGATATTCACCGGTGCCTTCTTTGGTATCTATATACTGTTCAAATGATTGTGCATCCTCACGACTAGCACAGCACATTCTACGTTCAGTCTGTGGTGATAGGTAAGTATGAGTCCACGGAGCCATACATAGCGTTTCTGGTCTGTTCTTAGGTTGCTTCATAACCAATTGCCTCAGCTAATTCAGGATGATGATCTGATAATACTTCAGCTCGTATGTTGTCAAACTTTTTAATGTTAGCTAACAGTTCTCTTGAAGATTGATTACTATTACCTTGTTTGATAAATGTTATTACTCTGTCAAACTCTTTTTTATGTTTGTTTGTGTCAGGTATTTGTTCAAGTGTTTCAACAGCAAGAGTTTTTAGTTTATCACTGACATTAGCTACACAGTTATATTCTATTTCGTGTAACATATTCCAATAAACAAAATCAAAGTCTTGTTCGTCAATCCAATGACTTAACTTCTCAAGATACAATACATTAAACACATTAACAGTTGAACAACATTGCAGAACAATATTTCCTAGCTCCTGTTTAAGCTCCTTAAACTTACTAATGTTAGCATTGACTTCACTCCATTGAGCATTCTTACGTTGATATTCAAAACGTTCATCGACATCATCTATACTAAATGCAATTTCAACTAACTTGAAGTGACTCCATATCTCCTTAGCATCTGGAAACTTTGTACCGTTGGTGTTGTAGTGTATTTCAATATTACCTGCTACACCTTTTTCTACTAGGGTTTCTAAGAACTGAAAGTGTTCTTTAATCATAAAGGGTTCGCCACCAGTAAACTCTAAGTAGCGTATGTTGTCTACATTGTCACTCATCTCTTCCCAGAATGATTGTTGTTCTCTTGGCCAGCGACCTTGTTCAATCATCTTGTAGGGGAAACTAGATTTACGTCGTGCTGTAGGAAACTGTTGAACTTCTTCTGTTGCGTATGAGCTTGAACTCCAACTACCGCATATACGACATTTTAAATTACATATGTTGCCTAGTTTAAAGTCAACAAACATTAACGGCTTTGCGTCACGAGTCCACTCGTCACTTATGCCCATATGCTCTAATCTATCTAAGGTATATTCTCTTTTTGATTTACCACCTGAGTCTTCTACTGCCCAACACTTCTTACAAGTGTCTGGCCTTTTGCCATCTAAAAACTCTTGGCGTAGATGTTTCATCTGCTCACTGTCTCTAGCTTGTTCAATTGGTGTTCCGCCTATCTTAAACTTGTTG
>Ga0228670_1000071_pt1 | contig 64133 bp, 73 predicted proteins | sample 85DmetaG_FD_182785 | JGI IMG/M metagenome (GOLD analysis project Ga0228670, IMG submission 182785) | Seawater microbial communities from Monterey Bay, California, United States - 85D | ecosystem: Environmental > Aquatic > Marine > Coastal | place: USA: California | collected 2016-10-13
AAACACGCTAAAGGTCTAGAGCAAGAAAACTATAAAATTGAGATTGTTAAATGTGCTAAAATGGATGAAGTCGTTAAAGCTCTTTTTGCATAAAAAAATGGCTTCCAAAATCTATTGGAAGCCATTTTAGATATAAAATAAAAATTATAAGAATTTAAAATCTTCACCTGGATAAATAGCATTTTCACCTAATTCTTCTTCAATTCTAATCAATTGGTTATATTTTGCCATTCGATCACTTCTTGAAGCTGAACCAGTCTTTATCTGACCACAATTTAAAGCTACTGCTAAATCAGCAATTGTACTATCTTCAGTTTCACCACTTCTATGACTCATAACTGAAGTATAACTATTTCTTGTTGCTAATTGTACAGCTTCAATTGTCTCAGTTAACGAACCAATTTGATTAACTTTAACTAAAATAGAGTTTGCGATATCCTCATTTATTCCTTTTGATAAACGTTTAGTATTAGTAACGAATAAATCATCACCAACTAATTGAACTTTATCTCCAATTGCTTCGGTAGCCATTTTCCAACCTGCCCAATCATCTTCTGCTAATCCATCTTCGATAGAAACAATAGGGTATTTAGATGTCCAATCTTTCCAAAAGTCAACCATTTGAGAAGAATTCATTTGATCTCCTGTAGATTCAAAAATATATAAACCTTTATCCGCATCATAAAACTCTGAAGATGCAGCATCTAAAGCAATATGCATATCAACACCTGGCTTGAAACCAGCTTTCTCAATCGCCTCCAAAACAACCTGAATTGCTTCTTCATTAGAACCTAAACTTGGAGCAAATCCACCCTCGTCTCCAACATTAGTAGACATTCCTTTAGATTTTAAAACAGATTTTAAGTGATGAAAAACTTCTGTACCCCATCTTAACCCTTCTGAAAATGAAGATGCACCAAATGGCATTACCATAAACTCTTGAATATCAATTAAATTATCAGCATGAGAACCTCCATTTAATATATTCATCATTGGAACAGGCATAGTTACAGCACCAACTCCACCAATATATTTAAATAAACTTAATCCAGCTTCTTGAGCAGCAGCTTTAGCAACTGCAAGAGATACACCTAATATGGCATTAGCACCAATTTTTGATTTATTAGCAGTACCATCAAGTGAAATCATAAGCATATCTATTTTCTTTTGATCAAAAACATCTAAACCTACTAAAGCATCATTTAAAATCGTATTGATTGAGTTAACAGCATTTAAAACGCCTTTTCCTAGATAAACAGATTTATCATTATCCCTTAACTCAACAGCTTCATGAATACCTGTTGAAGCTCCAGATGGAACTGCAGCTCTACCAAAAGAACCATTTGAAGTAAAAACATCAACCTCAACTGTTGGATTACCTCTTGAATCTAAAATTTGTCTACCAACAATTTTTTTTATATTACTCATAATAATTTATTAAAAACCTGAATATTAATTATTTCTCATATTATCTACAAACTGGTCAAAAAGATACCTTGAATCATGAGGGCCTGCAGAAGCTTCTGGATGATATTGAACAGAAAAAACAGGTTTACCTTCAATTTCGATTCCAGCAATTGTATCATCATTAAGGTGTTTGTGTGTAACAGAAATATTTTTATTATTCGAAAGACTGTCTTTAGAAATAACAAAACCATGATTTTGAGAAGTAACTTCTCCTTTTCCAGTTTTAAGATTTAAAATTGGATGGTTAATTCCTCTATGACCATTAAACATTTTTTCAGTTTTAAGTCCTTGACTTAAAGCTAAAACTTGATGACCTAAACATATTCCAAAAACAGGTTTATTAGTTTTAACAATTTCTGAAACTAAATCAATAGTTTGTGGCATAGCTGAAGGATCACCAGGACCATTAGATAACATGAAACCATCTGGGTTAAAAGATAATAATTCTTCTATATTAGAATTTAAAGGAAATACTTTAACATGACAACCTCTTTCAACTAAACATCTTACAATATTATTTTTAACACCTAAATCTAATAAAGAAACTCTAAACTTAGAATCTTCACTTTTAGACTCGAAAGGTAATTTAGTAGATACTTTTGAAGATAGTTCAAGTCCAGACATTGAAGGAACAGATAAAAGAATTTCTTTAAGCTTTGATATATCTAATTCACAAGAAGAAATAACAGCATTCATTGCACCTTTACTTCTAATATGTCTTACAAGTGAACGTGTATCAACATCAGATATACCAACGGTTTCATTTTTAACTAATAAGTCCTGCAAACTTCCACTTGCTGAAGACCTAGAATAAATTTCAGAAAACTTTTTGGTTATTAAACCAGAAATATTAATATTGTCCGATTCAACCTCTTTATCATGTACACCATAATTACCAATATGTGGAGAAGTCATTATAAGTAACTGTCCAAAATAAGATGGATCAGTAAAAACTTCTTGATAACCAGTCATACCAGTATTAAAAGCAATTTCACCAGTAGTAATACCGATTTTCCCTATAGCATTACCTTCAAAAACAGTTCCATCCTCTAAAACAATTACGGCTTTTTTTCTTTCTTCCATGAAAAGTATTTTTTTGCAAAGTTAGAATTTCAATTAATAAATAAGAAACATTTTGTCATAAAAAAAGGGTAATGTAAACATTACCCTTTTTATTATAGATATAATATCGATATATTAATCTTCTTTTGAAGTTTCTTCAGTAGAATCTTCATTAGAAGACTCCTCTGAATTTGTATCATCAGAAACTGTTTCTACAGAGTCATTTGAAGTGTTATCAACATCAGTAGATTTTTTACCACCTCTTCTTGATCTTCTTGTAACTTTTTTAGTAGCTTCATTAGAATATACTTCATTATAGTCAACAAGTTCTATCATACACATTTCAGCATTATCACCTAGCCTATAACCAGTACGAATAATTCTTGTATATCCACCATTTCTAGTAGCAACTTTTGGTGCAATCTCCCTAAATAATTCAGTAACAACCTCTTTACTTTGTAATTGACTAAAAGCTAATCTTCTCGAATGAGTAGAATCTGTTTTTGATTTTGTAATAATTGGCTCAACAAAAACTCTTAATGCTTTAGCTTTAGCAACTGTTGTGTTGATACGTTTGTGCATTAATAATGAAGTAGCCATATTAGATAGCATAGCTTTTCTATGAGCTGTTTTTCTACCTAAATGATTGAATTTTTTTCCGTGTCTCATCTCAATATTTTATTGTCTTCTCAAAAAAGAGAAAGGTTACTAGTCTTTATCAAGTTTATACTTAGCAACGTTCATTCCAAAATTAAGACCTTTGTTATCAACTAAGTCTTCTAGTTCAGTAAGAGATTTCTTACCAAAATTACGGAATTTCAACAAATCATTTTTGTTGTAAGATACTAAGTCACCTAAAGTTTCAACATCAGCAGCTTTTAAACAGTTAAGAGCACGTACAGATAAATCCATATCTACTAACTTAGTCTTTAAAAGTTGTCTCATGTGTAATGACGTTTCATCAAACTCTTCAGAATCAGATTTAACCTCACTATCTAAAGTTATACGCTCATCAGAGAATAACATAAAGTGGTGAATTAAAATCTTTGCAGACTCTTTTAAAGCTTCTTTCGGATGAATAGAACCATCAGTAACAATATCAAAAATTAATTTTTCATAATCTGTTTTTTGCTCAACTCTAAAGTTGTCAACAGAAAATTTAACATTTTTAATAGGTGTGAAAATAGAATCAACGAAAATTGTTCCAAATGGTGCATTACCTAATTTATTCTCTTCAGCAGGTATATAACCTCTACCTTTAATAATTGTAAGCTCAAACTCTAACTTTACAGAAGGTTCCATGTTACAAATCACTAAATCAGAATTTAAAACCTGGAACGCTGATGTGAACTTACCTAAGTCACCAGCAGTTAATTTATCTTGTCCACTAATAGAAACAACAACAGTTTCAGAATCAGTACCTTCTATTTGTTGTTTAAAACGAACTTGTTTTAAATTTAAAATAATTTCAGTAATATCTTCTACAACACCTTTAATAGTTGTAAACTCGTGATCAGCTCCTTCAAAACGAACAGAAGATATTGCAAAACCTTCTAATGAAGATAATAATATTCTTCTTAATGCATTTCCTACAGTGATTCCATAACCCGGTTCAAGAGGACGGAATTCAAACTGTCCTTGATGCTCATCGGATTGGATCATTATAACCTTATCAGGCTTTTGGAAGTCTAGAATTGCCATGTTAATGTTTTATTTATTATTTAGAATACAATTCTACGATTAATTGTTCTTTAATGTTTTCAGGAATCATTTCTCTTGAAGGAACATTTAACATTCTACCAGACATAACTGAAGAATCCCAATCTAACCAATCGTATTTTTTGTTATTTGAAGATAGTGAATTTGTAATAATCTCTAAAGATTTAGATTTTTCACGAATACCAACAACATCACCAACTTTAACAACATAAGAAGGTATATTAACTATATCTCCATTAACTGTAATATGTCTATGTGAAACTAACTGACGAGCACCACTTCTTGTAGGAGATACTCCTAATCTAAAAACCGTATTATCTAAACGTGTTTCACACATTTGTAACAAGTTTTCACCAGTAATACCTTTCATTCTAGACGCTTTAGCAAACATGTTTGAAAATTGCTTCTCAAGAATACCATAAGTATACTTTGCTTTTTGCTTTTCTTTTAACTGAATACCATATTCAGATAACTTACCACGTCTCTTATTTGGACCGTGTTGACCTGGACCGTAAGCTCTTCTTTCTAAAGCTTTGTCTGGACCAAAAATTGGGTCTTGAAAACGACGTGCAATTTTGGATTTTGGACCTATGTATTTTGCCATTTTATTATTTATTTGTAAAAGAGATTATGAATTAAGGCTTTCCTTCGATAATCTAAAAATCTTTTACGGTTAAAACTATACTCTTCTTCTTTTCGGAGGTCTACAACCATTATGTGGTAATGGAGTAACGTCAACTATTTCAGTAACTTCAATACCATTATTGTGTAAAGATCTAATTGCAGATTCTCTACCACCACCAGGTCCTTTTACAAAAACCTTAACTTTACGTAATCCGAAGTCATGAGCTTCTTTTGCACAATCCTCTGCAGCTACTTGAGCAGCATAAGGAGTATTCTTTTTAGAACCTCTAAAACCCATTTTTCCAGCTGAAGACCAAGATATAACTTGACCTGCAGTGTTAGTCAAAGAAATAATGATGTTATTGAAGGTAGCACTGATATGCGCTTCGCCAACTGCATCTACTTTGACATTCTTCTTCTTTTTTTGATTAGACTTTGCCATCTCTTAATTAATTATTTTAAGCTTTCTTCTTATTAGCAACAGTTTTTCTCTTACCTTTTCTAGTACGAGAATTGTTCTTAGTATGTTGTCCTCTTAAAGGTAAACCAGTTCTGTGACGAATCCCTCTGTAACAACCGATATCCATTAAACGTTTTATATGTAGTTGAACTTCTGAACGAAGTGAACCTTCTACTTTAATTTCGTTAATTGAATTACGGATTGCTCCTAATTGATCATCATTCCAGTCTTGAACTTTAATGTTTTCATCAATACTATTAGACTTCAAAATCTTTGCTGAAGTGCTACGACCAATACCATAGATGTAAGTTAATCCTATTACACCTCTTTTGTTTTTTGGTAAATCTATACCTGCAATACGCGCCATAATCTTAAATTTTACCCTTGTCTTTGTTTAAGTTTAGGATTCTTTTTATTAATCACATAAACTACTCCTTTTCTCTTAACGATCTTGCAATCTACAGATCGTTTTTTTACTGATGCTCTTACTTTCATCTCTATTATAATTATAATAATTATTTATACCTAAATGAGATTCTTCCTTTTGTTAAATCATAAGGAGACATCTCAACTTTTACTCTATCACCAGGTAATATTTTGATGTAAAACATTCTCATTTTACCTGATATATGAGCAGTAATAACATGACCATTCTCTAACTCAACTCTAAACATTGCGTTTGATAATGCTTCAGTAATTACTCCATCTTGTTCTATTGATGCTTGTTTAGCCATTTTAAAAACCTGATAATTCGTTTTCTGTTCTTCTTCCTCTAACTCTAGTACCTTCCATTAAACCATCCATCTGACGATTTAAAAGGTAAGATTCAATCTGCTGTAATGTATCCAAAACAACACCAACCATAATTAATACAGAAGTTCCACCAAAAAACATTGCAAAAGCATCATTAACTCCTGCTATGTGAGCTATTGCTGGCAGAATAGCAACTATAGCTAGTGAAATAGAACCTGGAAAAGTAATTCTAGATACTAAAGTATCAATATATTCTGCTGTTTCATCTCCCGGTCTAACACCTGGTATAAAACCTCCACTTCTTTTTAACTCATCTGCAATTTTACGAGGGTTAATCATAATAGCAGTATAAAAATAAGTAAAGACAATTATTAAGACAGCTAATAATAAATTATAACCTAAACCATAAGGATCTCCAATGGCAGTTTGTAAAAAACTTGGTTCTTTACCGTTACCAGAAAAAATCATAATTGGTATGGTCATAATTGCCTGAGCAAAAATAATTGGCATCACACCACTAGCATTAACCTTAATAGGTAAATAACTACGAGCACTCTGAGCATCAACAGCTCTTGCACCAACAACTCTTTTAGCAGTATTTAAAGGTATTTTTCTAACACCTTGTACAATTAAAACAGTACCTAAAACAACTAACATAAAAGCAACTATCTCTAAAACAATTTTAATCATGTTACCTGAACTAATACCAATCTCAGCTAAAAAAGCTTCCGGTAAACGAGCTAATATACCAACAGTAATTAAAAGTGATATACCATTTCCTATTCCTTTATCCGTAATTCTTTCACCTAACCAAACAGCAAACATCGATCCAGCTATAAGAACAATAATTGTTTGTGTCCACCAAAAAGTGGAAGCGTCAACAGGCATAGCACCTTTCTGAGCAACATACAAAGATAAATAACTCGGAGCTTGAAGTGCACAAATAACAATCGTTAAGATACGAGTGTAATTATTAATACGCTTTCTTCCAGATTCACCTTCATTTTGCATTTTTTGAACTGCTGGTACTGCCATACCCAAAAGTTGCATAATAATTGATGCACTAATGTAAGGCATAATACCAAGAGCCATAACAGAAGCATTAGAAAAACCTCCTCCAGAAAATAATGATAACAAAGTTTCCAATGTATTTTCATTACCCGCTTCTTGAGCACGCTCTAATGCAGAGTAATCAACTCCAGGTAAAATAATAAATGACCCAACACGGTAGATAAGAATTAGAGAAAGAGTTAATAAAATCCTCTTTCTCAATTCTTCAACTTTCCAAATGTTCTTAATATTCTGTATAAACCTTTTCATTCTATAAAAATGTTGGCAAAGTTAATTAGATTTCTGAACAATTACCACCTTTTTCTTCAATAACTGCTTTTGCAGATGTTGAAAACTTATGAGCAGTAATATTAACCTTAGAAGTTAATTCACCTCTACCTAATATTTTTACTAATTCATTTCTTGAAACTAAACCGTTATCTCTAAGAACATCAGGTGTAATATCAGTAATGTTTTTACGCTCTACTAATGATTGAATGATATCTAAATTAATTGGCTTATATTCTACACGGTTAATGTTTTTAAAACCAAATTTTGGAACACGTCTCTGCAATGGCATTTGACCACCTTCGAATCCTATTTTAGTTTTATAACCTGATCTTGATTTTGCTCCCTTGTGACCTCTTGTAGAAGTTCCACCTCTACCCGATCCTTGACCACGTGCGATTCTCTTACGATTTTTCGTTGAGCCATCTGCTGGAGTTAAATTTTGTAAATTCATCGTAAATTCTTTTTATCAGTTTTACTCAACAACCTCTATAAGATGTTGTACTTTTTTTATCATACCTAAGATTTGTGGAGTTGATTCTTTTTCAATAATTTGATTCAACTTTTTAAACCCTAACGCAACTAAAGTAGCTTTTTGATCAGCTGGGCGATTAATAGCGCTTCTAGTATATTTAATTTTAATTGTTGCCATAATAAATTAATTATTAACCGTTAAACACTTGATTAACCGAAATCCCACGTTGCTTAGCAACTGCAACAGCATCTCTCATTTGAGAAAGTGCATCCATTGTAGCTTTAACAACATTATGCGGATTTGAAGATCCTTGCGACTTAGCTAGTACGTTATGTACACCAACACTTTCAAGTACTGAACGCATTGCACCACCTGCAATTACACCAGTACCTTCTGAAGCTGGTTTAAGTAAAACTTCTGCACCACCAAATTTACCTTTTTGAGTATGTGGAACTGTACCTTTTAAAATTGGAACTTTAATCAAGTTCTTTTTCGCATCTTCTATACCTTTAGTGATAGCCTCAGTAATCTCTTTAGCTTTTCCTAAACCATGTCCAACTATTCCGTTTTCATCACCTACAACGATAATCGCAGAAAAAGTAAAGTTACGTCCACCTTTAGTTACTTTAGTAACACGGTTTACTGAAACTAACTTATCTTTTAGCTCTATATCTGAAGGTTTAACCCTATTTAATACCTGTGCCATGTTTTAAAATTTAAGACCAGCCTCACGTGCTGAATTTGCTAATGATTTTACTCTACCGTGGTATAAATATCCGTTACGATCAAACACAACGTTTTCTATTCCAACTTTTTTTGCTTTTTCAGCAATTTCTTTTCCAATAATACCAGCTTGTTCAGTCTTATTAACTTTCTCTACTGATTTATTCTTCAAAGAAGAAGCTGAAGCCAACGTAGTTCCAGTTAAGTCATCAATTAACTGAGCATAAATCTGCTTGTTACTTCTGAAAACTGTTAAACGTGGCGTACTAGAAGAACCAGAAACTTTCTTTCTAATTCTTCTTTTTATTTTTGCTCTTCGATTTATTTTACTAAATGCCATGATATTAACTAATTATTTTTTACCTGCAGCTTTACCCGCTTTTCTTCTTATTTCTTCACCTAAGTAACGAACTCCTTTACCTTTATATGGTTCAGGCTTGCGAAGGGAGCGAATTTTGGCAGCAACCTGACCCAAAAGTTGCTTATCAATCGACTCTAAAGTTACGATTGGAGCTTTACCTTTTTGGGTATCTGCAGATACCTTAATTTCTTTAGGAATTTCGAAAACAATTGGATGTGAGTAACCTAATGATAACTCCAACATTTGACCTGTTGCAGTAGCACGGAAACCAACTCCAATAACTTCTAATTCCTTTTTGTACCCTTCCGAAACTCCAATAACCATATTGTTCAATAAAGAACGATATAAACCATGTTTTGCACGGTGTTCTGGACTTTCTGATTCGCGGCTCAAAGTTACTTGGTTGTCATCAACGTTCACTGTAACACAAGAATCAATTTCTTGAGACAATTCACCTTTTGACCCTTTTACGGTAACAACTTTACCTTCTAACTTGACGTTTACTCCACTCGGGATGTTAACTGGGGATTTACCTATCCTTGACATTTTACACTAATTAGAGTTTAATAAACATAGCAGAGAACTTCTCCTCCTACATTATTTGATTTTGCTTCTTTATTTGTGATTATACCTTTAGAAGTAGAAACAATCGCAATACCTAAGCCATTTAAAACACGTGGTAAACTATCTGCACCACTATATTTTCTAAGTCCTGGTCTTGATGCTCTCTCCAATTTAGTAATTGCAGGAACTTTTGTTGACTGATTGTACTTTAAGGCAATTTTAATCACACCTTGTTTGTTATCCTCTTCAAACTTATAGTTAGTTATATAACCTTGATCGTATAAAATCTTAGTCATAGCTTTCTTTACATTCGAAGCAGGAATTTCTACCATTTTTAAACGTGCAGAACTTGCGTTACGTACACGTGTTAAAAAATCTGCGATAGGATCTGTATTCATAATTTTCCTATTAATCTATAATTACCAACTTGCTTTCTTAACACCTGGTATTTTACCAGATAAAGCCATTTCACGAAAAGTTACCCTTGAAATTCCAAATTGTCTCATATAACCTCTTGGACGTCCAGTTAAACCACAACGATTGTGTAAACGACTTTTAGAACCGTTTACTGGCATTTTTTGTAATGCTATCATAGCATCCCATTTTGCAGCTTGAATTTCTTCAGAATCGCTAGTTGATTTCAATACTGATGTCAACTCTTCACGTTTCTTAGCATATCTAGCTACACATTTTTCTCTTTTGCGCTCACGCGCTTTCATTGATTCTTTAGCCATTTCAAATTATTTTTTTGTAAATGGAAATCCAAAAGCATCTAATAATGCTTTACCTTCTTCATCACTATCTGCTGTAGTAACAAAAGTAACATCCATTCCTAAAATTTTGTTTACTTTATCTATATCAATTTCTGGAAAGATAATATGTTCTTTAACACCTAAGTTAAAATTACCTCTACCATCAAACCCCTTAGGACTAATTCCCTTAAAGTCTCTTGTTCTTGGTAAAGCAATAGAAATAAAACGATCTAAAAAATCATACATTCTATCACCTCTTAAAGTAACTTTAGTTCCAATAGGCATTCCTTTTCTCAATTTGAAATTAGAAACGTCTTTTTTAGAAATAGTTTGAACAGCTTTTTGACCAGCAATTCTAGCTAAGTCAGCAACTGCATTATCAATAAGCTTTTTATCAGCAACCGCTTCACCCATACCTTGGCTTAAAACGATTTTTTGAAGTTTCGGTACTTTCATTATAGTTTTATAACCGAACTTCTCAGTTAACCCAGTAATAATCTCCTGAGAATACTTTTCTTTAAGTCTTGGTGTATAACTCATTACTTGATCTCCTCTCCTGATTTTTTAGAATAACGAACTAATTTACCTTTATCATTCATTTTGCGACCTATTCTACTAGCCACACCATTATGAACTACCATAAGATTAGAAATGTGTAACGCAGCTTCACGTTCAACAATTCCACCTTGAGGATCTTGTGCACTTGGCTTAGTATGACGTTTAATCATATTAACACCTTCTACAACTGCACGCAATTTTTTCTTGTCAATAGAAACTATCTTTCCTTCTTGACCAACTGATTCACCGCTTAAAACTTTAACGGTATCACCAACTTTAATATGTAATTTCATTTGCATACTTACATTTTTTTAAAGTACTTCGGGAGCCAAAGATACAATTTTCATATAATTGTTTTCTCTTAACTCACGAGCTACAGGTCCAAAAATACGTGTTCCTCTCATTTCACCAGTAGGATTCAAGATAACGCAAGCGTTATCATCAAATCGAATATAGGATCCATCAGCACGACGAATTTCTTTTCTTGTTCTTACTATTACCGCCTTAGCAACCTGTCCTTTTTTGACAGCTCCAGAGGGCGTTGCACTTTTGATAGCTACGACAATCTTGTCTCCAATTGAAGCGTAACGACGTTTTGTACCACCCAAAACACGGATGCACAAAACCTCTTTTGCTCCAGAATTATCAGCTACTGCTAGTCTTGATTCTTGTTGTATCATTACAAAAAATTATTTTGCTCGTTCTAAAACTTCTATTAGTCTCCAGTTCTTTGTCTTAGACAAAGGCCTAGTTTCCATAATAAGAACCGTATCACCTTCATGGCAATCGTTTTTCTCATCATGAGCTACAAATTTAGTAGTTTTTTTGACAAACTTACCATACTTTGGATGTTTTACCTTTCTTAAAACAGAAACTACGATAGATTTATCCATCTTATCGCTGGCAACGACTCCAATACGTTCTTTTCTTAAATTACGCTTTTCCATATAAGCTAATTATATTTTATTAAACAAGCAATTAAGCTTGTAGTTCACGTTTAGTTAATTCAGTACTCAGTCTTGCTACTGTTTTTCTGATGTTTTTAATTTGAATTGGATTATCCAAAGGAGCAACACTATGAGTCAATTTTAATTTTGACAACTGTTCTCTAAAATAATCTAATCTTCCTTTCAAATCATCTACTGAAAGCTTTGCGATTTCTTGCTGCTTCATTTTATAACTATTTTTCAGGTATAACATAATCGTTGCGGACAACGAATTTACATTTCACTGGCATCTTTTGAGCTGCCAAACGAAGAGCTTCTTTAGCTGTTTCATAAGGTACACCATCCGCCTCAAAAATGATACGACCTGGTTTTACAACTGCTACCCAGTGACTAGGAGCTCCCTTCCCTTTACCCATACGAACCTCTGCAGGTTTTGATGTAACTGGTTTGTCAGGGAATATTCTAATCCATACTTTACCTTCACGCTTCATGTATCGAGTAACGGCGATACGAGAAGCTTCAATTTGACGTGAAGTGATCCATGCAGGCTCCAAAGTTTTAAGTCCAAAAGATCCGAAAGCAACAGTACTACCTCTTTGAGCCATACCCCTGTTTCTACCTTTTTGTACTCTTCTAAATTTACTTCTTTTTGGCTGTAACATCTTAAAAATTTTACTGTCCTAAACTATTTTTTCTTTCTTTTACCTGCTGGTTTACGTCCTCCTGGTTTAGAAGATGACATACCAATATTAGGTGAAAGATCACGCTTACCATAAACTTCGCCTTTACATATCCACACTTTGATACCTAAACGACCATAAGTTGTGTGAGCTTCTGAAAGCGCATAATCGATGTCAGCTCTAAACGTATGTAACGGAGTACGTCCATCCTTGTACATCTCTGAACGTGCCATTTCAGCGCCATTTACACGACCAGATATTTTAACTTTAATCCCTTCAGCACCCATTCTCATAGTACTTGCAATGGACATTTTAATAGCTCTTCTAAAAGAAATACGTGCCTCGATTTGACGAGCAATACCATCAGCAACTAATCTTGCATCTAATTCTGGACGTTTAACCTCAAAGATATTAATTTGAATATCTTTCTTAGTCAATTTCTTTAATTCTTCTTTAAGCTTGTCAACTTCTTGACCACCTTTACCAATGATCACACCAGGTCTAGCAGTATTGATAGTTACCGTAACAAGTTTAAGGGTTCTCTCAATAATAATTTTAGAAATATTTGCTCTTGAAAGACGAGCATTTAAATATTTACGAATTTTATCATCTTCTACAATTTTATCTTTGTAGTCGTTTCCTCCATACCAATTTGATTCCCATCCATGGATGAAACCAAGTCTATTACCTATCGGATTTGATTTTTGTCCCATCTTACGCTAACTTAACTGCACCATCAACTACGATGGTAACGTGATTTGATCTTTTTCTAACTCTGTGAGCTCTTCCTTGTGGAGCAGGTTGAATACGCTTTAACATAGCACCACCTCCAACTTCAATTGATTTTACAATTAAAGTTTCCTCTTCGATGTTTTTTTCTTCATTTTTTTGTTCCCAGTTAGCAATTGCTGAACGCAATAACTTACCTAAACTTGTTGAAGCATCTTTAGAGTTGTGTTGCAAGATGTTTAAAGCTTTATTTACTTCAACGCCTCTAACAAGATCAGCTACTAACCTCATTTTTCGTGGAGCAATTGGAGAATCATTTAAACGAGCAATGGCCAAAGTTGACTTTGTCTCTTTTAATTTCTCCGCTCTTAATCTTTTTCTAGCACCCATTATATTTGCTAATTAAATTCTATCTTTTCTTATCTTTCTTATTCGCACCATGACCACGGAAGTTACGAGTTGGAGAAAATTCTCCTAACTTATGTCCAACCATGTTTTCTGTAGCAAATACAGGAATAAACTTATTCCCATTATGTACTGCAAATGTCAACCCAACGAAGTCAGGTGTAATTGTAGAAGCACGAGACCAAGTCTTGATCACAGCTTTACTTTCTGATGCTTTTGCATTATCCACACGTTGCATTAATTTATAATGTACAAAAGGTGGTTTTTTCAACGAACGACTCATATCCTACTTATTTTTTTCTTCTTTCGATGATAAACTTATCTGAATACTTTTTCTTATCACGTGTACGGTAACCTTTCGCAGGAATACTGTTACGAGATCTAGGGTGTCCTCCTGAACTTTTCCCTTCACCACCTCCCATAGGGTGATCAACTGGATTCATTACAACACCTCTTACTCTTGGACGACGACCAAGCCATCTAGTTCTACCAGCCTTACCAGAAACAACTAAATTGTGTTCTGAATTAGATACTGAACCAATAGTAGCTTTACAAGTAGTTAAAATTAATCTAGTTTCACCAGAAGGCATTTTAACAATTGCATACTTCCCATCACGAGCATTTAATTGAGCATATGTACCAGCTCCACGAGCAACGGCACCACCTTTACCAGGCTTTAACTCAATATTATGAATAACTGTACCTAAAGGAATATCACTTAAATACATAGTATTCCCCACATTAGGAGTTGCAGTTTTTCCAGATAATACTTTATCACCTACTTTAAGACCATCCGGAGCAACGATATAACGTTTTTCTCCATCTGCATAAAATAACAATGCGATACGAGCAGTACGATTAGGATCATACTCGATAGAATTCACGGTAGCAGGAATATCTTCCTTCTCACGTTTAAAATCAATAATACGGTACTTTTGTTTGTGACCACCTCCAATATAACGCATGGTCATTCTACCGTCATTATTACGACCACCATTCTTACTTTTACCAACTACTAAACTCTTTTCAGGAATATTAGTAGTGATTTCTTTGTAATCACTGTTGATCTTGTGTCTTTGCCCTGGAGTTGTAGGCTTAAATTTCTTAAGACTCATTTCTTGAACTACTTAAAAATTAGTAAACAAATCAATCGTTTCTCCATCTGCAACAGTAACAATTGCCTTTTTCCAAGGATTATTAGGTTGCTCAACGATACCTTTATTAGTGTATTTCACTGAGGATTTTCCACCGCCATATGTCATTGTACGTACATCAGTTACGTGTACAGAATACAGTTTCTCGACGGCATTTTTTATCTCTATTTTATTTGCTCCCTTATCAACAGCAAAAGTAAAACGATTTAACTTTTCGCTTGCAAGAGTAGCCTTTTCAGAGATAATTGGCTTTTTGATAATTACTTTCATTACTAATTAATTTAAGATCTTTTCAATAACCTCGATTGAACTTTCAGCTAAAACAACTTTCTTAGCATTTAACACATCATAAGTGTTAAATGAGTCAGCAGTGACAACCTTAACTCTACCTAAGTTACGAGATGACCAATAAACATTATCATTTTGAGATCCTAAAATTAAAAGAATTTTTTCATTCTCTAGTTTTAAACCAGATAATAAACTTTTAAATTCTTGTGTTTTAGGAGAATCCATTAGAATATCTTCCAATACAATAATATCTTCAGATTTCATTTTATAAGCAAAAGCAGATTTTCTAGCTAAACGTTTTAATTTAACATTTAGTTTGAAATGATAATTTCTTGGACGAGGTCCAAAAATTCTACCACCACCTACTCTAGTACCAGATTTGATGTTACCCACACGAGCACCACCAGTTCCTTTTTGCTTTTTAATTTTTCTACTAGAACCAGCAATTTCAGCTCTTTCTTTAGCTTTGTGAGTTCCTTGGCGACGATTCGCTAAGTGTTGTTTCACATCTAAATAGATAGCATGATCATTTGGTTCTATTCCAAAAACTGTATCTGAAAGCGTAACCTTCTTAGAAGTCGCTTTACCTTTTGAGTTTAATACTTTTACTTCCATTAATTCTCAATTATTACGGTTGAACCTTTAGAACCAGGAACAGATCCTTTTACTACTATTAAATTCTTATCAGTAATCACTTTAAGAATCTCAAGATTCTCTATCATTACTCTTTCATTACCCATTTGACCTGCCATTCTCATTCCTTTGAAGACACGAGCAGGGTATGAAGCAGCACCAATAGAACCTGGAGCTCTTAAACGGTTATGCTGACCGTGAGTTGATTGACCAACACCACCGAAACCATGACGCTTAACAACACCTTGGAAACCTTTTCCTTTAGAAGTTCCTACTACAGAAACAAATGTACCTTCCTCGAAGATATTAACATTTATTTCATCACCAAGATTCAAATTATCAAAACCTTTAAATTCAACTAACTTCGCTTTAGGCGAAGTAGTTGCTTTTTTAAAGTGACCTTTCAATGCATTTGGAGTGTTTTTTTCTTTACGATCTCCAAAACCTAATTGAACGGCATCATAACCATCTCGATCTTGTGTCTTAACTTGAGTTACAACACAAGGACCAGCCTCTATCACTGTGCATGGTGTAGCCTTACCCTCGGCACTGTAGATACTAGTCATTCCAACTTTTCTACCAATTATTCCCGGCATACTTTATTTATTTATTTAAACTTTAATTTCAACGTCAACCCCACTAGGCAACTCTAATCTCATTAGTGCATCAACTGTTTTTGATGATGAACTATAGATATCTAATAAACGCTTATAAGAACTTAATTCAAACTGTTCCCTAGCTTTTTTCATTACGTGAGGAGATCTTAATACTGTATAAATTCTTTTGTGCGTTGGTAATGGTATTGGGCCACTAACGACTGCTCCAGTAGCTTTTACAGTTTTAACTATTTTCTCTGCCGATTTATCAACTAAATTATGATCGTACGACTTTAATTTTATTCTAATTCTTTGGCTCATTACTTATATTTTAAGCTGTAACTTTTCCGTTTACTTTTGCAACAACATTATCTGCAATGTTTCTAGGTGCTTCTTGGAAGTGTGAAAATTCCATTGTAGAACTAGCACGTCCTGATGATATAGTACGTAATTGAGTTACATATCCAAACATTTCTGATAAAGGAACTTCCGCTTTAATAACCTTAACTCCATTTCTATCATCAGTTCCAGTCATCATACCTCTACGACGATTTAAGTCACCAACAACATCCCCCATATTTTCCTCAGGAGTTAAAACCTCTAACTTCATTATTGGTTCTAACAATACAGGTTTAGCATTTTTCAAGGCTGCTTTGTAACACATTCTAGCACAAATCTCAAAAGATAATGCATCTGAATCGACAGCATGGTAAGAACCATCAAGTAATTCAACTTTCATTGCATCAATTGGGAAACCAGCTAAAACACCATTTTTCATAGCTTCTTTGAAACCTTTTTCAACAGAAGGTACAAATTCTCTAGGTACATTACCACCCTTCACTGAATTTACAAATTCTAAACCAGTTTTTTCAGGGTCATCTTGTGGTGAAATTTTAACTGAAATATCAGCAAACTTACCTCTACCACCCGATTGTTTTTTATAAGCTTCTCTGTGAGCAACTTCAGATGTAATATTCTCTTTATAAGCAACTTGAGGCTCACCTTCGTTAACTTCAACTTTAAACTCACGACGTAATCTATCCACCAAAATCTCTAGGTGAAGCTCACCCATCCCTTGAATAATAGTTTGTCCTGAATCTGGATCCGTATTTACCTTAAAAGTAGGGTCTTCTTCTGATAGCTTATTTAAACCAACAGATAATTTATCCATATCAGCTTGAGTTTTAGGCTCAATAGCAATACCAATTACTGGTTCTGGAAAATCCATTGACTCAAGAACAATTTGCTTTTTCTCGTCACACAAAGTATCTCCAGTTCTAATGTCTTTAAAACCTACAGCTGCACCAATATCACCAGCATCTAAAACATCGATTGGATTTTGCTTACTTGAGTGCATTTGGAATAACCTTGAAATTCTTTCTTTATTACCTGATCTTGGGTTATAAACATAAGAACCTGAAGGGATACAACCTGAATATACACGAACAAAGCACAAACGACCAACAAAAGGGTCAGTAGCTATTTTAAATGCTAGAGCAGATAAAGGCTCATCGTTACTTGGTTTTCTTGATTCTACCTCATCCGTTTTAGGATTAACTCCTTCTATAGCTTCAATATCTAAAGGTGATGGCATGAAAGCCATTACTGCGTCCAACATCGTTTGAACACCTTTGTTTTTAAAAGCAGATCCACACATAATTGGCTGAATACTCATATCAATTGTTGCCTTACGTATTGCAGACAACATCTCAGCTTCAGTAATTGAATTAGGATCTTCAAAGAATTTATCCATTAGAGCATCATCAGACTCAGCAACTGCTTCAACTAACTTCTCTCTGAATTCATTAGCAGTCTCCATCAAATCATCAGGAATAGGAATCTCTGTAAAAGTCATTCCTTTATCTTCCTCATTCCATGAAATACCTCTCATGTTTATTAAGTCAACAACACCTTTAAAATCATCCTCTGCACCAATTGGAATTTGCAAAGGAATTGGATTAGCTCCTAAACGTTTCTTAATTTGATCAATTGTCTTGAAGAAATCCGCACCAGCTCTGTCCATCTTATTAATGAAACCAATTCTAGGTACTTTATATTTATCAGCTTGTCTCCAAACAGTTTCAGATTGTGGCTCGACACCAGAAGAAGCACAAAACAATGCTACAGCACCATCCAATACACGAAGTGAACGTTCAACCTCAACTGTGAAATCAACGTGACCAGGAGTATCAATGATGTTCATTCTATACTCTTGATTACGATATTTCCAGAAACAAGTAGTTGCAGCAGAAGTAATTGTAATACCTCTTTCTTGCTCTTGTTCCATCCAGTCCATTGTAGCCGCACCATCATGCACCTCACCAATCTTGTGTGAAATACCTGTATAATACAAAATACGCTCAGTTGTCGTTGTTTTACCAGCGTCAACGTGAGCCATAATACCGATGTTACGTGTGAATGTTAAATCTCTTTTTGCCATCTTGTATTAAAATCTAAAGTGAGAGAATGCTTTGTTAGCCTCAGCCATTCTTAATGTATCTTCTTTCTTTTTATACGCAGCTCCCTCTTCTTTTGAAGATGCGATAAACTCTGCAGCTAATTTTGCAGCCATAGTTTTCTCGTTCCTCTTACGTGAGTATGTAATCATCCACTTCATAGCTAACGATTGTTTTCTCTCTTCACGTACAGGTGTTGGTATTTGGAAAGTCGCCCCTCCAACTCTTCTACTTCTAACTTCAACGCTAGGAGTAACATTATCTAGTCCTTTTTTAAATACATCCAACCCTGGTGTATCTTCAACTTTTGACTCAACGATATCAATCGCTTCGTAAAAAATCTTGAATGCTAAATTTTTCTTACCATCAAACATCAAGTTATTAACAAACTTTGTCACCAAAACCTCGTTAAAACGTGGATCTGGAAGGATGGTAATCTTTTTGGCTTTTCTTCTTCTCATCTTGTAAAAGCTTTAAAATTATTTTTGTTTAGGTCTTTTCGTCCCATACTTAGAACGACGTTGTGTTCTTCCTTCTACACCAGCTGTATCTTCAGCTCCTCGTACGATGTGGTATCTTACCCCAGGAAGATCTTTTACTCTTCCTCCACGTACAAGAACTAAAGAGTGCTCTTGTAAATTATGACCTTCACCACCGATATATGCGTTCACCTCTTTTCCATTGGTGAGACGTACTCTGGCTACCTTTCTCATAGCAGAGTTCGGTTTCTTAGGAGTAGTGGTGTAAACTCTTACACATACCCCTTTACGCTGTGGACAAGAATCAAGTGCTGCTGACTTGCTCTTTTTAACCACTGCAGTTCTGCCCTTGCGTACTAATTGTTGAATAGTTGGCATACTAACCTGTTAACTTTTATTAATAAATATACTACTCCAAAAAACTTTTTGGAACAACAAAGATAGTGGTTTTAATTTAGTATCCTAGATAAATACTTAAAAAAATGAGTTTTTTCACAATTTGATGTGTGTATCTTTTAATGTCGAAAATTATAATTTATTCAAAACATTTCTTTTCAACAACGGATTAGGTCTATACCTATCTTCCCCATATTCATCAAATAAATCCTCAAGAACAGATAAAATTCTTCTTAATCCAATTTCTTTTGACCATTCAAATAAACCTTTAGGATAATTTACTCCTTTAGTCATTGCTAACTCAATATCAGAAAGACTTGCTACATTCATAAACAAAGCGTCATAGGCTTCATTTACTAACATACAAAAAATTCTCATAAAAATAGTTTCTCCAAGTTGATAATCAACTAAAGGCTTTAAATCTTTTGACGAATCAGAATAATCGTAATACCCTCTACCAGATTTTCTTCCTAAAAAACCGGCTTCAGCATGTCGCTTTTGAGTAAATGATGGTTTAAATCTTGGGTCATAGTAAAATGAAGTAAATACCGTTTCTGTAACAGCATAGTTTACATCATTACCAATATAATCCATAAGAGTAAAAGGCCCCATTTTAAAACCTCCTATCTCAGTCATTGCCCAATCAATTGTTGCGAAATCAGCTATTCCTTCTTCATAAATCCTCAAAGCTTCTCCATAGAAAGGTCTCGCTACTCGATTCACAATAAAACCTGGTGTATCTTTGACTAAAACCGGGACTTTAGACCATGATTTAATCAAAGTCATAACTTGATCAACAATATTTTCTTCAGTCTGAATACCAGGGACAACCTCCACTAATGCCATTAGGGGTGCAGGATTGAAAAAGTGAATACCTAAACTCCTAGAAGATTTTTTTAAAACAGAGCCAATAGAAGCGATTGAAAGAGAAGAAGTATTAGATGCTAATACACAGTCATCGGAAACTATAGTTTCTAAACTAGCAAAAACTTTATGCTTTACATCTAATCTTTCGACTATCGCTTCAATTACAATACCAGCATCTTTTAGAATCGAATAATCTGAAGAATAGGTAATCTTTTTAAGAATATTATCTGATTCTTGTAATGTTATTTTCTGCTTTTCAACTAACCTTAAAAAAATTTTCTCATGAGATATCTTAGCTTTATCTAATACCTCATTATTTAAATCTATTAAATAAACTTCATGACCACTCTGAGCAGCAACTTGAGCAATTCCTGCCCCCATAGTCCCTGCACCAATAACTCCAACCTTAATCTTATCCATAATTCTTTTTAAACTACTTACCTTTAAAGTCTGGTGTCCTTTTCTCTAAAAACGCGGAAACACCTTCACTAAAATCTTCCGTTTCACCAGCAATAACCTGAAGCTTTTTCTCTAATTCAAGTTGACTATTCAAATCATTTTCAAAAGACTTGTTTAAAGCCTTTTTAGTTAAAGCTAAACCTTTAGTTGGTAATTTAGAAACCTTTAAAGCTAAATCATTTATATATGCATCGAAATCATCATCAGGTACTGATTTGTATATCATTCCCAATTCCTCAGCTTCTTTAGCATTAACCTTATCTCCCAACATCATCAATGCAGAAGCTTTTTGAAACCCAATTAATCTTGGTAAAAAAAATGTTCCTCCCGAATCCGGTATTAGTCCAATTTTAGAAAAAGCTTGAATGAAACTTGCCGATTCTTTTGCTACTACAATATCACAAGACAAGGCAATATTTGCTCCAGCTCCAGCAGCGACACCATTTACAGCACAAATAACTGGTTTCTCAATTTCTCTTATCTTTTTTATTATTGGATTATAATGTTCATCTATTATCACTTCAAGGGTCAAACCATTGTCTGTTGTTGCCTCCTCTAAATCTTGACCAGCACAAAATGCCTTTCCTACACCTGAAAGAACAATAACCCTTATTGCTTCATCTTTAGAACATCTATCAAGTTCTTCTTGAACTCTAATAGCCATCAACCTATTAAATGAATTATATACAGACGGTCTATTTAATTTAAAAAAACATACTCCTTCAGCGATATTAACATTAAGTTCCATTTTAGTAAAAATTAGTTAAAAAAAAATCCCGTTGAACGGGATTTAAAATTATTACGATTTATTATATTATTATTTAGATTTTTTATTTTTCTTATCTCCTACATCGTCTCGACTGTTAGGATCAATAATTAAATCGTTGTCTAAATCTTTTTGAACAGCATTTAAAACCTCATTGACATTTCTGTAAGTGTGTGTATCAACTGACACATCCTCTAAATCATGATTATCAACCATACCTGAAGGTGTAATAATTTGCTTTTCACATGAAGTTATAGCAAATAAAAATAATGATATGTAAATTAGTTTTTTCATATGTAATAATATACGCTAACAAATATATTAAATAAAGCTTAATCAACCAAACTTTCAAAAGGTATTTTTAACAAAACTCTTGTTCCTGAAACTTGACTATCAATCCCTCCTACTTGGAATGGACCAATAATCTCAAACCCTTTATTTGATATTTTCTTTATCAAATCAATCCTTTTAGCTGTTATTTCCATACCTTGAGATTTATGATCCCCGACAACAAGTTCTTTTAACCTTAAGCTATTCTTAATACCAATCCCGTTATCATCTATCTGAATTGTTAATATATTTGTTTCTGAAGTCAATGTTACTTCAATTTTACCTTTATTATTCTCATTTGGTAAAACACCATGTATTATTGCATTTTCAATGAAAGGTTGTAAAAGCATTGCTGGTATCACAATTGATTCAAGATCAATATGGTTTGTATTAATCTGATATTCAAACCTCCCTTTAAACCTCATTGCTTCAAGCGATAAATATAAATCTAAACCTTCAATTTCTTGAGCTAGAGTTACCATATTTCCTGATTCATTAGTAGCGTCTAAATTTTTTCTAATTAGCTTAGCAAAATTTGTTAAATATCTATTAGCCGATAATCTATCTTGGGAATTTATAAAATATTGAATCGAATTTAAGGAGTTGAAAATAAAATGCCTATTCATACTAGCATTTAACGATTTTTGCTCTAAAGACATTAATTTAGATTTGTAAGCTAACATTTTATTATTACTGATCTGTAATTCTCTTTTAACCTTAAGTTTAAATAAAAAGTAAACAATACTAGATATGATAATTAAAACTGTAATAATAAACCAATATGTTTTATAAAATGGTGAATTAATTACAAATGGAACTTTAATAACATTTGAAAATACACCATTTTCATCAACAGCTCTTAAAAAAAGTGTATAATCCTCTGCTCCTAAACCAGTGAATGAAATCACTGAGTTTTTTGACAAAGGTGACCAGTTATTATCCAATCCCAAAAGCTTAAACTGGTAACTTAAATTACTATGATTTGATAATGAAACACCATCGATTTCAAAAGCTAAATTATTTTTATTGTAAGGTAGATTAATATTATAAGGTTTACCGTTTCTGTTTTTACTAAATTTTAAAAGTTCTTTTTTTGAATAGTTAAGCAATATTGATTTCAAGTTTAAAACAGGTGATGATTTTTTTTTAAAGTTTTTATTATAATCAAACCTTATTAAACCAGAAGATGTACCAAACCACAGACGGCCATCATTATCATAGAAATCAGAATTTAAATTAGTTTCAACATCAACTAAACCATCTCCAACACCAAAATACGAAAAGCTAACGTTTTTATCATTATAATCTTCTATAACATACAACCCATTGTTTGTTCCTATAAAAACTTCACCATCTTTTTGATTTAAAAAATTAATTAGGTTTGAACTTGGTAAATTAGAGAAAACAACCCTTTTGAACTCTTTATTTCTGTATATGTACAAGCCTTCTTCTGTTCCTACCCATAAATTATTTTCATTATCTATTTCAATACATGAAACGGGTTTATCTAATTCACAAACTTTTTTGATCGAGTTTCCTTTTTTCATGAATAAACCTTTGGATGTTGCACAAAATAACTCTCCATTCAATAATTCAAAATCCCTAACAATACCTATAGAGTGAGATTCTTTTATATAATGAAATAATCCATTCTTATATAATGAAAAACCATTTGTTCCACCAACAAACATTGATGTAGAATCTAATCTATAAAGTGAGGTAACTGCATCTGAAGCTAATCCATTTTCTTGATAAAAAATTTGATCTACCTTCTCATCTATAACTTTTATCAATCCATAATCTGAACCAAACCACTTTGAGTTATCTACACCAAAAACAGAGCTCCATATATGATTATCAATATCATTATAAATAGATTTAAAACCACTTTGAGTTCTTTTGAAAACTCCTTGATCAAAGGAACCAAACCATAAATTTCCAAATTCATCAGATTTAATAGTTAATATAAGGTCAGATAATATCCCAGATGAAACATCAAAAAAAACAAAATCTTGAGAAGGGAACCTAAGAACTCCTTTACCTAAAGTACCAATCCAAATAGAGCCTTCATTGTCTTCATAGATTGCACTTATTAAACCAAATGAAAGTCCACTTTGCTCATCAATAATCTTAATATTCTTTGAGCTATCTTGCCTGATAATACCACTATTAGTATTATACCATTTATTCATTTTAGAATCTACATAAACTCCCTTAACCGTATAATTATCACTTCCAATGTTAACTTTACTAAATTTTAAATTTAAAAGGTTAATATTATAAACTCCCTCAAAATAACTTGTTACAATTAAATTATTTTTTTCTATTGCTAACCCTGAAATATTCACATCGTTTAAAGGCTCAAATTGAGATATCTCTCTCATGTCTGAAGTGAAATATAAACCTTCTAATGTTGCAATATAAGCAAGACTATCATATACTACAATCGATCTTATATGATTCAAGTAATTACTTTCATCAACTACCTTTTTCACATCTGACTCTATGATTTCATAAAGGCCTAAATGAGAAGCTACATATACATTTCCGTTAAATTTAACTATGGATTTAGTGTTAGACACTTTATCATTATCTGATATTTTCCAAGATACAAATTTACCGTTTCTGAAACATGAAACGCCACCCTCATGTCCAACCCATAGTTCTTGGTCAATTATCGTTAAAAAAGAAATCCTATTATTTAGAAGACCATTCTCTGATGAAAAAGTAGTAAACTCTCCGCCATTAAATTTAGCTAATCCACCTAGGGTTCCAATCCATAAATACCCCTGATTATCTTGTACGATAGAAGAAACCTGAGATTGGGGTAACCCTTCAGAAGTGCTGTATGGTATAAATGAAAATTTTTGAGAGAATGCTATTACATTACTAAATAGCAAAACAACTAAAAGTAGTATTTTAATCACTGAATAAAAATAGTATTTTAATAAGCATCTTTTAACATCTTGACAAATTCAGAGACTCTATTTCTTGCCACTGGAATTTGAATATCCCCTTTTAATTGCGCAAAATGTCCATCTTCATGAATATAACCAGTTAGACGATCTAAATTAATAATATGCGATTTATGAACACGACAAAATTTTGATGTATCCAGAATATTTTCATATACTTTCAATGTTCGAGTATCTAAATACCTTGTTCCGTCCTCAAAGTATATAGTGGTACAGTTACCGCTAGCCTCCAGATGAACAATTGTATCATCTTCAATTATTTTAAGCCCTTTAGTATGACTAATAGCAATTCTATTACACGGTTTATTTCTCGTTAAATTATCTGATAGGTTTTGTAATGATTTATAATAAGTTGGAAAATTTTGCGGGTTTTCAGTAAAAACTTTTTTCGCTTCAATTAATTTATCAACTGACTTTAATAATTCATCTATATCGATTGGTTTTAATAAATAATATGCCGCATTAGCATTAAATGCTTTAATTGCGAAATCTTTAAAGGCGGTTACAAATACTACTAAAAAGTCTTTTTCCTCAATTTCCTCGAGTAATTCAAACCCCTCCGAACCACTTGGCATTCTAATATCTAAAAAAACAACATCAGGTTTTGAAGACTCAATTATTGCTTTAGCTTGTTCTTTTCTTGAAGCTTCGCCAATCACTTCAATCTGAGGACAAAACTCCTCTAATAAAAGAATTAAATTTTTTCTTGCAAACTCTTCATCATCAACAACAATAGCTCTCAGTTTCATAGTACTTTTATTAAAGGTTGACTGTTAATATAAGAATAATTAGATTAATGAGACAAATAAATTGAATCACTAGACTTAACAAAAAGAACGCTTTACCAATAAAATAAAACAGATAAATAAATATATCTATCTCTTAAAGGAATTCATTTAACAAACTATAAACCTCTTTATTTGATTCAAATACAGACATATGACCAGATTTTTTAATTAACTTATAATTAACGTTTAATTCCTCTGTTTTTCTCTCCATTTCACTTAACGGAATTACCTTATCAGTATCACCTTGTATTATCAATATATCATCATTGTTTTTTTTTACCAATTCAGAATAATCCTTTCTATTTCTCATAGCTAAAGCTGAATAAGCAATAGAGTAACAATCCATTTTAGAAGCATCTTCTACCAGCTCTTTTATAATAATATCATTATTTATTTTATTATTAAACAAGTTCGGAATAGCTTCATTGATAAATAATTTTTTATTTGACTTCACAATTTCAGCAACTCTTAATCGATCTCTCTTCTTTCTTTTTGAATCTTCCCAGAAGTTAGAATTTAAAAGCACCATTTTTTCAACTCTATGAGAATAGTAATCCTTAAAATTTAAAGCTACATATCCCCCCATAGAATGACCCACAATATCAACTTTTAATAGATCAAGAAGATCAATAACTTCATTTATTTTAGACGAAAAAAAACTTATTGATGGGGATTCTTCGTCTTCATTTCTAGATTTACCATGTCCTGGTAAATCAATTAATAAAGAGTCAAAATGGCAGTTTTGTAAATTTAAGACTTTCCACATTGAAAGATTCTCTAAAAAACCATGAAGAAACACAACTGTTTTTCCTGATGACTTTCCTTTTATTAATTCATAATTCAACATAAATACTTGAAAAAATTTAAGAACCTGAATTCATTAAATCTTCAATTTCTTCAACCTCAATAGGAATGTTAGACATTAAATTAAAAGGTTTTCCACTTTCCTTAACAACTAAATCGTCTTCTAACCTTATCCCTATGTTTTCTTCTGGAATATATATCCCCGGTTCACATGTAAAAACCATTCCAGCCTCTATGGGTTTATTCCAAGGCCCAACGTCATGAGTGTCTAACCCTATGTAATGAGATGTTCCATGCATAAAGTACTTTTTATATGCTGGCCAATTTGGATCCTGATTCTTAATATCAGTTTTATCCAATAGCTTTAAGTCAAATAACTTACTTTCCATTAACTCTCCCACTTGCTTATGATAATCTGACAAATAAGTCCCTGGAACTAATAATTTCTCTGCAGATTTTTTTACAGAAAGTACTGCATTATAAACATCTGATTGTCTCTTAGTAAACCTACCATTAACTGGAATACATCTTGTTAAATCAGAAGAGTAGTTTGCATATTCAGCACCAACATCTAAAAGGATAACGTCACCGGAAAAGCATTCTTTATTATTCTCAATATAATGAAGTACACAAGCACTTTTTCCAGAAGCAATAATTGGTGTATAAGCAAAACCTTTTGATTTATTTCGAATAAATTCATGAATTAATTCTGCTTCCAATTCATATTCAAAAACACCTGGCTTTGTATAAGATAGTAACCTTCTAAATCCTTTTTCTGTAATGTTACATGCATGCTGCATCAATTCAATTTCGACCTTATCCTTTATAGATCTAATTGAATGCATTATGGGAGCACTTTTTTTAATAATATGTGCTGGATAACTATTTTTTACTTTTTTAATGAAACGGTCTTCTCTAGTTTCAACTTCCGTGTTTGCTCTTAAATGTTCATTAGTATTTAAATACATTGTATCAGCTTCTACCATTAATTGCTTAAAAATAGATTCGAATTGATTTATCCAATACACTGTTTTAATACCTGAAACTTCAAAAGCTGATTCTTTAGTTAGCTTTTCCCCTTCCCATACAGCTATATGCTCATTAGTTTCTCTTAAAAAAAGTATTTCTCTATGACTTTCATTCGAGCAATTTGGGAATAAAACTAAAATACTTTCTTCTTGATCTACACCAGATAAATGAAAAATATCTCTATGCTGCTGAAAAGGCAATGTACTATCAGCACTAACAGGAAAAATATCGTTTGAATTAAAAATGGCTACAGATTTCCCTTCCATTTTAGAAGTGAATCTTTTTCTATTTCTTACAAATAAAGAGCTATCGATTCTGTCGTATTTCATTCTTAATGAGTATTATAAATTGTAAAGATGAAGGTAGTAATTAAAAAACAATATAATTATTTTACTAATCAAAAATTGATTAAGATAACAACAACCATTACTTTCTAACACCTCTTTGGTAAGAAGTATTCTCCTTATTAACCTTCTTCTCAAGTTTGGTTGAATAGTCTTCACTATCCTCAATCATTTCTTTATCGAATTGTTTTGTAACGGTAATAGGAACGTACTCCACTGTTACATTTGTCTTATCTAAACCAAAATCTTCTGCTGCAGACAACCCTGTAAGTTTAATAAAACGGTATACTTTGACAAATATATTTTGAAATGAAGTAAGAAGATTATCTGTTCCAACTCTTGAATTTAAAACAATAAATTTGAAGTCTGACTCATCTACTTTCGATTTCACACATTCAAAAATGCTTTCACCATCAAGCTCTCCTTTTTCAACCATTTTATCATGGATTTTACGCATCATAAATTCCACACGGTGTTCTTCTTTAAATCCAAAGTGCAGAGAAACATAGTAACATTGCTTGTCAATAATTTCATTGACAGAATAGTGAACCCCCCAAGGTTCGTTTGTAATGTTTAAATGAAGAAACCATATAACTTTCGCTTTTCTTGGTCTCTTTCTGAATAAAGAGTAATATACTGTAGAATCAAGTTTTTGTGGTGAATCACTTCTTGTTGGATAAACTAAGTTTGTCGCTTCAAAATTTATTTTACTATCGTCTCTTACAGATTGGAGAAGTGGTTTAACCTGATTCATTGGGACATATTCAGTAATGTTTTTCCTCAGTAAACGTGCTTTGTAGTAAAAATATAGTAGAACAAAAAAGGTAAAAGAAAGGATTACAGTAAACCATGCTCCTTCATAGATTTTCCCTAAATTGGATAGTAAGAAGCATCCTTCAAGGAAAATAAAAATGGAGAACATGACAATATATGCAAATTTAAATTTCGGTTTTCTCAATATCATCAATAAACCTAATAGTATGGAGGTCATTATCATATCAATCGTAATAGCTAAACCATAAGTAGCTTCCATGTTTTTAGCATTTCTAAAGATTGCAATAACAACAAGACAGCCAATCATTAAAAACCAATTAATAAAAGGAATATAGATGTGTCCTAAGTGATCTGTTGGATACTTCACTTTCAAGTTTGTCCATAACTTTAACTTAATTGCTTCATTCATTAAGGTAAATACACCAGTTATTAATGCTTGTGATGCAATGATAGTTGCAGCAGTTGCAATGGCAATGGCGAAAGGTAGAATACTATCCGGAACCATTGAGTAGAAAACTGTTTTGTTTGCTCCTAGTTTAAATTCTGGAGTTAAACACATTGCGGCTTGGCCTAAATAATTGATAACCAAAACAGAACTCATTACTCCCCAACTCGCTCTAATATTTTTCTTACCACAATGACCTAGATCAGAATATAAAGCCTCAGCACCAGTTGTACATAGAAAAACTGCACCAAGTATCCAAAAACCTCCTTCTACATTTACAATCATGTTGTAAGCATAATATGGATTGAAAGCTTTTAATACAGTTGGGTTATCAAAAATATGAAGCACACCTAAGTATGCTAAAAGACCAAACCAAAGAATCATTATAGGTCCAAAAACTTTTCCAATAGAGGCTGTTCCAAACTGTTGGATAAGAAATAAAGCGATGATAATTCCTGATACAATCGGAATAGTAGGCAAACTTGGATAAATAGCATTGATACCTTCAACTGCTGAAGAAATTGAAATTGCTGGTGTAATAAACCCATCAGCTAATAAGGTCGCACAACCAATTAAAGCAGGAATTATTATCCATCTATATTTTCTTTCTTTCAGAAGAGCATAAAGAGCGAAAATCCCTCCTTCTCCTTTATTATCTGCATTTAAAGCTAAGTAGATATATTTTACAGTAGCTAAAAGAATCAAAGTCCAAATTACAGATGATAACCCTCCTAAAACTAAGTCTGGATCAAAATTACCTTGTGTTATCGCATCGAAAACATAGAGTGGAGAGGTTCCTATATCACCGAATACTATACCTATTGTTATCAGAAAACCTCCTGCACTTAATTTTTTAGTGTTAAAACCACCCATTATTTAAATCAGTTTGTTAAAAAGCGTTAAAAGTAATAAACCATTACGACTCTCTTTCTTTTTTGTTTCAATTTTTAGACTTAAAACTCTTTGAAATAAAAAAAGGCTCTAATTAAGAGCCTTCAATATTATTGAAATGGATTTCTTATTACCCAACAAGTTCTTTATAATCTTCAGAAGACATTAGATTTTCAACTTCTGATGCATCAGAAATTTTAACTTTGATCATCCAACCATTTTCGTAAGGGTTAGAGTTAACTAATTCAGGATTTGCATCTAATTCAGAATTAAATTCAATAATTTCACCAGAAATTGGCATAAATAAATCAGATACTGTCTTTACAGCTTCTACAGAACCAAAAACTTCTTCAGCTTCGATAGTTTCTCCTTCTGTCTCAATTTCTACATATACAATATCACCTAATTCGCTTTGAGCAAAGTCTGTAATTCCGATAGTAGCAATGTCTCCTTCAACACTCACCCATTCGTGATCTTTTGTGTACTTAAGATTTGTTGGAATATTCATGATGTTTTTAATTTTTATACAAATGTATAATTTTTTAATTGTCATTTTATCTTTATTTATAAAATTTAGAATGATTATTATCAGTAAGCAATTTAACGATGTGTACTTTTTTAATTCTTTTAGTTAGCTTTGCTACATCATGGTTAAACAAGAACAAGTCAAAGAATTATCTCAGCGAATAGCTGCTATTGAAGATTACCTTAAGATTAAGGAAAAGAAAATGGAGCTTGCTGAGCAGGAATTAAAAACTCAGGACCCTTCTTTTTGGGATGATGCAAAGAAGGCTGAAAAGCAAATGAAAGCAATAAGAACGATTAAGTTTTGGGTAGATACCTATGATAATCTTAAAGCTCTTTTCGATGATTTAGAAGTTCTTGTTGAATTTCATAAAGAAGGAGAAGTGGAAGAAGAGGAAGTCGATAATCACTATGAGAAATTATTAAATAAAGTTGCTGAACTGGAGTTGAAAAATATGCTTTCAGGAGAAGAAGATTCTTTAAGTACTGTTCTTCAAATAACTGCAGGTGCTGGAGGTACAGAAAGTTGCGATTGGGCTTCCATTTTAATGCGTATGTATCGTATGTGGGGACAAAAACATGGGTATAAAATCAAAGAGTTAAATTATCAAGAAGGAGATGTTGCAGGAGTTAAAACGGTAACATTAGAATTTGAAGGAGAGTTTGCTTTTGGTTACTTAAAAGGCGAAAATGGAGTTCATCGTTTGGTAAGAATTTCACCTTTTGATTCAAATGCTAAAAGACACACCTCTTTTGCTTCGGTTTACGTCTATCCTTTAGTTGATGAAACAATTGAAATTCAGATCAATCCAGCAGATCTAACATGGGATACGTTTAGGTCTGGAGGAGCAGGAGGACAAAATGTAAATAAAGTTGAAACAGCTGTACGTTTAAAACATATTCCTTCTGGTATCATCATAGAAAATTCAGAATCAAGATCTCAATTAGGTAATAAAGAAAAAGCCATGCAATTATTGAAGTCTCAACTATATGAGTTAGAGTATAGGGCTCGAATGGAAAAAAGAAATGAGATTGAGTCGGGGAAAAAGAAAATTGAATGGGGGTCTCAAATAAGAAATTATGTATTACACCCTTACAAATTAATTAAAGATGTAAGAACAGGGTATGAAACTGGAAATGTAGATGCTGTATTGGATGGTGACTTAGATGAGTTTTTAAAATCTTATCTAATGACTTTTGGTAGTTAGGTTAGTCTTTTTTTCAATATAACCTATAAATATTTTTTATTAAATATTAACTCAGAATCTCAGCATTTCATTGCATAACACTAGAAAGCCATCTTTCCATTCTTTCATGGGTAATATTTTTCCTATCCGCAATGTCGTGAACTTGCTCTTCAGAAATTTTCCCTAATCCAAAATACTTCGCATCAGGATGTCCAAAATACCAACCACTGACAGAACTTGCAGGAAGCATTGCTAAACTATCGGTTAGAGAAACTCCTGTTAACTCTGTCGCGTTTAACAATTCAAAAAGTCCTGTTTTTTCAGTATGATCTGGACAGGCAGGATAACCTGGTGCTGGTCGAATCCCTCTATAACTTTCTTTTATTAACTCTTCATTTGACAATTGCTCTTGATTAGCATAACCCCAAATTTCTTTTCTCACCTTTTCATGCATCAATTCTGCAAAGGCTTCTGCTAAACGATCTGCAAGTGCTTTCACCATTATAGAGTTATAATCATCATGATCTGCTTCATAACGTGCCACATGCTCATCTAATCCAGTTCCTGTAGTTACTACAAAAGCACCAACATAATCTTTTAAACCAGACGTTTTTGGAGCAATAAAATCTGCTAAAGCAATATTTGGTTGACCAGTAGTTTTTTTAGTTTGCTGTCTTAAACTATGTTGAACAAGTGCTACTTCACTTCTAGATTCATCCGTGTAAATTTCAATATCGTCTCCAATTGAATTAGCTGGATAAACTCCAACAACAGCATTTGCTGAAATCCATTTTTCTGAAACAATAGAAGCCAACATTTTCTGAGCATCCGCAAATAATTTTGTTGCCTCCAAACCTACAACCTCATCAGATAAAATATTTGGATACTTTCCATGTAATTCCCATGTCTGAAAAAATGGAGTCCAATCAATATAAGGTACTAATTCTTCCAATGGATAATCGTTGAACGTTTGTTCCCCTAATCTGAAAGGCTTCTTTAAATCTTCTTGCTTCCAATCAATCACAAACTTATTATTTCTTGCCTCTTTTAGACTTAATAATTGTTTTCTACCTCTACTCTTTTCATGATGTCCTCGAACGCGTTCATACTCGGACTTTAAATCAGAAACAAATAGATCTTTTTTAGGGCCTAATAAACTTTCTACAACCGTTACGGATCTAGAAGCATCCAACACATGAACTGTTTGTCCCTTTAAATAATTTTGTTCTATTTTAACTGCAGTATGCACCTTAGAAGTCGTAGCTCCACCAATCATTAAAGGAATAGATAAATTAGCTCTTTCCATCTCTTTCGCTACCGTCACCATTTCATCTAAAGAAGGAGTAATCAAACCACTCAACCCTATGACATCAACATTCTCTTCGATGGCTTTTTGAATGATTTTATCAGCAGGAACCATTACTCCCATATCGATCACTTCGTAATTATTACATGCTAAGACAACTCCAACAATATTTTTACCGATATCGTGAACATCGCCTTTCACAGTCGCCATTAATATTTTACCTGAAAAAGATTGTACTCCATCTTTTTCCGCTTCAATAAATGGCAATAAATAAGCAACCGCTTTTTTCATTACACGAGCAGATTTTACTACTTGAGGAAGAAACATTTTCCCACTTCCGAATAAATCCCCTACTACGTTCATGCCATCCATTAAAGGGCCCTCAATCACTTCTATTGGACGAGCAAACAATTGACGACACTCTTCTGTATCTTCCTCTATGAATTCAACTAATCCTTTTACAAGTGCATGAGATAAACGTTCTTTTACAGGAGCATTTCTCCAAGATAAATCAACTTCTTTTTTCTTACCATCCCCTTTAACAGTTTCAGCAAGCTCCAATAATCGTTCCGTTGCATCAGGTCTTCTGTTCAATAAAACATCTTCCACATACGTCAACAACTCTTTATCAATATCGTCATAAACTTCCAACATAGTTGGGTTTACAATCCCCATATCCATTCCTTCTTTTATAGCATGGTATAAAAAAGCGGAATGCATCGCTTCCCTTACCTTATTATTACCTCTAAAAGAAAAAGACACATTTGAAACGCCACCACTTACATGTGCTCCAGGTAAATTCTCTCTAATCCATCTGGTCGCTCTAAAAAAATCAACCGCATTATTATTGTGCTCGTCCATACCCGTAGCTACAGGAAAAATGTTTGGATCAAATATGATATCATTTTGATTAAAATGAACTTTATTGACTAAAATATCATAAGAACGTTTACATATTTCAATTCTTCTTTCATAAGAGTCCGCCTGACCATCTTCATCAAATGCCATGACAATCACCGCAGCCCCATAACGTTTGATTAATTTAGCTTGAAGAATGAAATTATCCTCCCCTTCTTTTAAAGAAATAGAATTAACTACCCCTTTTCCTTGAATACATTTTAAACCAGCCTCAATGATTTCCCATTTAGAACTATCTATCATAATTGGAACACGAGAAATATCAGGTTCCGAAGCAATTAAATTCAAAAACTTAATCATTGCTTCCTTTCCATCAATCATTCCTTCATCCATATTGATGTCAATGATTTGAGCCCCACCTTCAACCTGATCTCTTGCAACAGCAAGAGCAGCTTCAAAGTCTTCCTCCTTAATCATTCTTAAGAATGCTCTTGAACCCGTAACGTTTGTACGTTCACCAATATTTACGAAATTACTTTCAGGAGTAACAATTAACGGTTCTAATCCAGAAAGTTTTAAAGTTACATCTGTTTTATTCGACATTTGATTCCATTTTATTAATCACTCTTGGTTTGTATTTCGAAGCAAGATCAGCTATCGCTTTTATATGTTCTGGAGTAGTTCCACAACATCCTCCAATAATATTCATTAAGTTTTCGTCTAAAAACTCTTTTATTTGATCTGCCATCATTTCTGGAGACTCATCGTATTTTCCAAACTCATTTGGTAAACCTGCATTGGGATGAGCACTGACGTTAAAAGGGCTTTTTTGATCTAAAATCTGTAAATAAGGTCGCATCATAGAAGCCCCTAAAGCACAATTTAATCCAACACTTAACAATGGCATATGTGAAATAGAAATTAAAAAAGCTTCAGTCGTTTGCCCTGTTAGAGTTCTTCCACTTTGGTCGGTAATTGTTCCTGAAACCATGATTGGTAATTTAACCCCTCTTTCATCGTACACTTCATCAATTGCAAACAAGGCAGCTTTCGCATTTAAAGTGTCAAAAACCGTTTCCACTAATAACAGGTCAACCCCACCATCCATCAAAGCATTTACTTGATCTTTGTAAGCTCCAACTAAATCATCAAAAGAAATCGCTCTAAAACCAGGATCATTTACGTCTGGAGAAATTGAAGCAGTTCTATTTGTAGGTCCAATTGATCCTGCAACGAAACGAGGTTTATCAGGATTCTTAGCCGTAATTTCTTGTGCTACTTTTTTGGCAATTTTTGCACTTTGAAAATTAATGTCGTATACATATTTTTCAAGATTATAATCCGCCTGTGCAATCCATGTTCCTGAAAAAGTATTCGTTTCAGCAATATCTGCACCTGCCTCAAAATATTGCCTATGGATATCTTCAATAATTTCCGGTCGTGTAAGTGAAAGTAAATCATTATTCCCTTTTAAAGAATCTTTATGATCTTCGAACCAACCTTTTCTGAAATCTTCCTCCTCTAACTTATGGCGCTGAATCATTGTACCCATTGCCCCATCTAAAACAAGGATACGCTCCTTTAAAATCTCTTCAATCTTTTTCATTTTAAACAATATTAATGTTTTAAAAAATGAACTTTTAATTAACTATATGAGATATGGGGAATGTGAGATAAAACTCTATCAACTTATCTTTTCAGTTTATCACTGATTGGATTTGGCACCTATTCCATATTATGGAGGTTGCCAAGGTTTCAAAGGGCCTATCCCTCCACCTTTCTTCATAAGTTATTTAAATGAACTGGTACAAATATAAATTGAATAATGTTAAAAACCAAAATTGAAAACTAAAACCTCAGATTCTTTAATTTAATATATGACAATATGACATTAAATTTAATAGGCATAGTAATTGAAAGTTATTGTTCATGAAAAAGAAACATCAATTCGGTTCAAGTTTAGAAGCTTTTTTCTACCCTTTTCTACTTCTATGTATTCTTTGGCTTATATATTGGGGAGACCAACTATCTACTTTTCCATTGTATAAATTAGGAGTTCTTCCAAAAAGCATTGAAGGCTTAAAAGGAATTATATTCATGCCTTTAATTCATTCAAAAAATGAAATCTCGCACCTAATAAATAACTCTGGACCAATCTTCATACTTCTCGCAACATTAATTTATTTTTATAAAGAAATAGCTTTAAAGGTTTTTATTTACATCTGGATATTAACAGGGCTTTTTGTTTGGATATACGCTGAAAACAAAGGAAGCTTTCATATTGGGATAAGTGGAATTATATATGGATTAGCAGGCTTCCTCTTTACAAGTGGTTTTATAAGGAAATACCTACCATTACAAGCAATATCGTTGTTTGTTGCATTCTTTTATGGAAGTATGATTTGGGGAGTGTTTCCAATGGAAGAAAAAATATCTTGGGAAGGCCATTTAATGGGATTAGTTTCAGGAGTTATACTTGCTAAAATCTACAAAAACAAAGGTCCTGAACGCCCTAAATTTCAATATGAAATAGAAAAGGAAATGGGAATAGAACCTCCTGACTTAGAAGGGATTTGGAGAGAAAACATTAGAATGCTTCAAGAAAAAGAAGAGCGTGAACGACTTGAACATGAACACTCAACTCACAATTACAACATTCAATACCATTATAAGAAAAACGACGAGAAAAAACATTGAATTTAAGCAGATAGATCAACCTTCTTTTGGACTGAAATAAACGTCCATTTTTGCCATCCCTTTTGATATTTCTTGCCAATTACTTGTATCAAAAGAAAGAGATATAAATGTACAAGTAGGAACATCAATAAAATCATCTGTTAAGTAAGTTATCAAATCTGAAATACCATTGTTGTGACCAATAATAAGAGCATCTTTTTTTGATTCTAGGTTAGAAACTAAATCAAACATTTCTCCCTTCGAAGCTAAATATAATTCATCTTTAAATTTAATTCTATTTTCAAACTGAAAGATGTTTTGAATTTGTTTTAGAGTCTGTCTTGTTCTTTTAGCAGATGAACAAAAAATAACTTCAGGCTGAAGGTTGTTCATTTTTAAAAAAGAACCTAAAACTTCACTTTGTTGAAGTCCTTTAGAAGATAACTCCCTATCAAAATCCTGCCCAGTTGAAGAACTTGACAAAGTATTTGCATGTCTTAAAATATATAATGTCAACATAATAAAAAAGATATTCTCTTATAAACAATCAAGATAAAAATAAAAAGGCAAATCATAAGCCGGGTCCTGTCCTCATAAAAATGAGTGTCTATCATTTATCTAGTACTAATGTCACCATTAGCATCAATCGACCTACCCTCCAAGATCAAGCGAGCAGCTCTCAAGCCTTGGTTTACATGGTCTTTCAGTCCGTAAGGTTTACCATGCCCTTATTGTCACCAATAAAGCGGTGAGCTCTTACCTCACCTTTTCACCTTTTCTCTCGATAAATCGAGAGTAGTTTCCCTTTCTGCGGCACTTTCTGTATTCGAATAAACGAATCCTTCCCGTTAAGAAGTACGGTGCTCTATACTGCCCAGACTTTCCTCTTAATTAAAAGCGATAGACGATTTGCCTTTCCTACAAATCTAAGGAAAATTCTAAATAAAGGCTGAAAAAAAATAACATTAAAAAAGAACGTAAATAGATTACGTTTAAGTGATGGATATTTGTACTATAAATTTAAAACAAGGTATTATGAAAACAGGATTTAATAAAATGGAAATTGAAAAAATCATATTTGAAACTGGTGATTCAGAAGTTCTGATTCATGCAAATGTTTATCAAGGTAATTTATCCTATAACTCTCAGTTAATCTTGAATTTCACAGATTTGAATGTGATACTTAATAAAATTCAAGAACAAATAGAAGAAGAATTAGAAGTAAGCAACTTGTTTGACGTTGATAAGATGTATAATGGCAACCTACTCTACACATTAGATTCATCAAAAAAACTAAATAATAAGTTGTTTTTAGATTCAATAGAATTTAATCATGAAATAAAACAAATAAGAGCTTAGCAATAAAAAGGTATAATATACTATTCAAAAGTATCCTTCTTAAAAAAAAAACGTATCTTAGTGGAGTGTAATTACACTTTTTAATTTATTCAAAACATTAATTTAGATGCGTTTAAACAAGTTTTTTCATCTATTATTCAGCGGTTTAATTTTATTTTCATGCACAAAACATGAAGTAATTCCAGCACCTGAATACTCTATTAATCTAGATTATTCTTTCACTGCAACAATTGATAATGACCCAACTGTTTCATTTACCTCAGAAGATTTAGAATATAACTATCAAGCTACACAGGAGAAAAATTTAGTAAACCCTCCTCAGCTTTCATCCGCAATTTATTATTCTAATATAACTTCTACATCAACTTCTGAAGCTATACAGATTGGACTTGGTGATATCCAGTGGGATCAGTCAACCGGTGAAGATCCTGCACTTTCAACGTTTAATACATTCTTCACAAGTTCCTCAAATGCTTTTCCTAGCTTCAACGACAATTGCAGTCCAGGTTTCAAAGTGATTTATACAGACTCGTTAGGTTCTATATACACATCAAGAGCAGACAGTACAACCTTTAAAAGTGTTAAGTTTTCAAATATCAGACAAGATACTGACGCAACAGGGGATTACTCTAAATTCACTTGTTCTTTTGATTGTTATGTATATTACGAATCAGGAACAACACCTCAACCTGGTAAAGATTCTCTAAAAATCCAAATGGGAAAACTTAAAGGGTATTTTAAAAGATAATATATTTGGTTTGGAAAAGAATATAGATGAGTAACTCATTAAAAATAGCAATCATTGGAGATTATAACTTTACGTATAACTCTCACCAAGCTACTAATTTAGCACTTGACCACTCCTCTAGGTTTTTAGATATTGAAATCAACTACTATTGGATAAAAATAAGTGAAGCTGCACAAGCTAAACCTCAATTTTACGATCAGTACGATGGCATTTGGATTGCTCCTGGACCATTTAAGAATATATTCTTTCTTAATGGAATAATAAATACAATTCTGCAATTAAAAAGCCCTGTTCTTTTAACTGGAGAGAGCTATAAACCTTTAATTGAAGTACTTGCTAACCAAAATCAAATAAACCCAAAAAAAGAAAAGTTAATATCAGATAATTTAGTAGATGGTAAAGAATTTGAAAGACTTCAAATAATCCCTCATTCAAAAGCTTTTATTCAGATATATGAAAATCATAACACCATAGAATTGACTTCTTCCAGGTTCAGTTTGTATCCACAACTAATTCAGCAATTAGAAGATGACATTATAGATATTGAAGCATATAATCAATTTGAAGAGCCTGAAGTTATTAGTTTAAAAAGTCACCCTTTATTTATTGCCTGTGGCTACTGTCCACAAATTTCTTCAACAAGAGAAATAGCACACCCACTTATTTACACCTTTATTAAAGGTTGCTTTGAATTAAACAAATTAAAAGAATCTAAATAACTCTTAAAATGAGTTGGATTATTCTGAATTATTTTCAAAGTAAGTATCTACTTTTAAATTATCGGAAAGCGCAGCATCTACCGCTAATTGATCACACCTTTCATTTTCAATATGACCAGCATGTCCTTTTACCCAATGGTATGTAATATTTAAACCATTACTTACCTCTAAAAAACGTTTCCAAAGATCAATATTCTTCTTCCCTTTAAACCCTTTCTTCTGCCAACTATAAACCCATTTTTTGACAATACTGTCAATAACGTATTTTGAATCTGAATAAATGTGAATTGGAAATTTGTTTGTTTTTAAAGATTCTAATGCAACAATCACAGCTAATAGCTCCATTCTGTTGTTTGTAGTTAATCTAAAGCCTTCTGCAAGCTCCTTTTCCTTTCCATTAAACCTTAAAATAGCACCATAACCACCGTTTCCAGGATTTCCTTTTGCTGCACCATCTGTAAATATTTCAATCATCTAAAACAATATTAATGGTAAAAACAAGTTGAAGGATCTCCTAACTTTATCATAATCATAAAACCTGTAAAAATATACCAATCTTTTGTCGATGAATCTCCTCTATATCCATTAATAGACTCATTTAAGTTTTTATTAGACATCGCTGCAGTAATAGGCCCGTTTTCTAAAGCTAACAATGCAGGATCAATAAAAGTATCCGATTTAACATCATCTAAATAATCCGTAAAAGTTTTTCTAATACCAAACTCTAAATTGATGGAAACTCTTCGACTCAATGATGCCCTCATTCCAATGCCAAAAGGTATTGCTAATTGAGTTAGACTATATGGACTTATACTACTTAAAGAAGAAGATTGTCCTTCTGTCCCTAAAGGTTGTAATGCTAACATATTATCGTCTAACTCCGCCATAGGGTTCATTTTAAAAACACCAATCCCTGCCGTTAGGTAAGCCGTACCTTTATATTTTTTATGACCCACTTCAAAAGGCAAATAATTAAACTCTACCCCTCCAGAAACTTCAAATATTGTGGAGTTAAAGCTCAAATTTCTATTAATAAAAAGATCAACGTTTGACTCTTTATCATCCGCCTTAACAGAACCATATAAAACATTAGCTCTTAAACTGAATCTTGAATGAACACTATGCCTAAACAGAATTCCAATGGAAGGTTGAGTATTCTTAAAATGTTGAATTGGATTTAAGTCCCCAATATAATAGGTACCTCCTCCCATAACACCAATTTCTGAACGAGATAAAAAATTATTTCTTTGAGAATAACCATATAAGCTATTAACAAAAAATAAAATAGTTAAAATTATTGATTTATACATTCTTAATAATCTGTACTTAATATCATAAGTAACGATAAAATTAAGAAAATATTGGGTTCCTATTACTAGATAGCTTTGACATTAACTAAAAACATATTTAGTATGGTACAGAACTAATCCTTCACGATCAACTTGAACCCTTTACCGTGAACATTCATGATTTCAATATTACTATCTTCTTTTAATAACTTTCTCAATTTAGCAATATAAACATCCATACTTCTTCCATTGAAATAATTATCATCTCCCCATACAGCTCTCAAAGTTGCTTGTCTATCCAAAATTTCATTTTGGTTTTTCACTAATAATTTCAGTAGTTGATTTTCTTTCGTTGTCAACCTCTTATCCCCTTCTTTTAAATGAAGAATTCGTAATTCCGGCTCATAACTAATAGAACCTATTGAAATGTTATCTTGATCCTCATTTGTTTCAACCTCTACTCTCCTTAAAATAGCTCCCACTCTTGCAATCAACTCTTCCATTGAGAACGGTTTAGTTAAGTAATCGTCAGCTCCTAAAGCAAAGCCCTCCAATTTATCTTCTTTCATTGATTTAGCTGTTAAAAACAAAATAGGAATTTTCTTATCGATTTCCCTTATCTCTTTTGCTAAAGTAAAACCATCCATTATTGGCATCATTACATCAAAAATGCAAAAATCAAATTTTTCTTTATTAAACAACTCAAAAGCTTCTTTACCATTTCTTACTAAAGAAACACCGTAACCTTTATTTTTTAAAAAATTAAATAATAATAATCCTAAATTATCATCATCTTCAGCTAAAAGTATATTCGTTAATTTACTCATGTTATTTTTTTATTATGATTGTGAAAATAGAACCTTTACCAACTACACTTTTCACTGAAACATTCCAGCCATGAAGATCTGAAACAACTTTAACATAACTTAGTCCTAGACCAAACCCTTTAACGTTATGGATGTTTCCTGTTGGTACTCTATATAATTTATCGAAAATCTTATTGATATTATCTTTACTTATTCCAATTCCGTTATCCTCAACACTTAATAAAAGACTATTACCATCTTTTCTTAATATCACATTTATTTTTGGTTCCTCAGCACAATATTTAATAGCATTGTCAATCAAGTTTGAAATAATATTAGAAACATGCATTTTATCACATTCAACAATATAATCGACATTTTTCTTTATATCTAAGTTTATTGAACCGTTAACACCGTTTAACCTAAACTGAACGTTATCTACAACCTTTTCTAATAAATCATTGATAGCAACCTTTTCCTTTTTGAGTTTCAATCCCCCTTTATCCATTACAGCACTATGAAGAATCCTTTCTACCAATAAACCAAGTCGCTTATTTTCATCATCAATCATCTTTACATAAACTTGATTTTCCGGATCAATTGTTTTAATCATATCCTTATCGTTCATTGCTTCGCATGCTAGAGATATCGTAGAAATTGGTGTTTTAAACTCATGTGTCATATTTGAAATAAAATCACTTCTCAGTTCAGATAATTTTTTTTGAGTGAGAATTGTTCTAAACATAAATACCAATGCAATTACAATTAGAATTACTAAAATAAGACTAATCGACATTGAAGTCCACATCTCTTTTAATAAAAAAGAGCCTTTTGTTGGGAAGAATAAATGAAGAGTAATATCATCATCTAAGATATTACTCGGAAAAAGTAGTGTGTGAAAAGATTGAGCAGTATCTAAATGAGAAGAATACCTATTAACATGACAGTGAGATGGAGCTTTTTCAGCATTGTTATTAAAACAAATTGAACTTCCTTCTTCATTTGTAATCATAAATTGATAATCATTAGGAAGATTATCTTCATGCATTTCAAATTTGATGATCGAATCTAAAAACTCAATATCAATTCTCTTTTCAGGTTGATCCATATAGTTATACCTAAAAGCTTCCAACATCATGTCATTGATAAACTTTGACTTTTTAAATATCTGGTCAATTACTCTTTTGTCTAATTGAAGGGATACCTTATTACTATCATTATCCACAATTTTTTGTGATTGCCTTTCGAAAAGGTCTTTCATTTTTTTAACATCTCTTGCAAGAACTTTATGTTCCGCCGTCAATCCAGAAATGGAATCAAATGATGTTCCCTTGATTACTAAATAATCTTGAAAAACACCATTCTCAAGGATAGCTGTATCCCGAATAGAAGTTGTTTCGTGAGTTGCAAGTAGGTTTTGAAACTCTTCTTTTAAAATGTCTTTATATTGTTTAGAAAAGTCTCTCTGAACAATCTGCATGTACTTCCTAATATCTTCAGCCTTTTCATGTCGAATAGATATTCTTTCTAAAGAAGTGACAACCTTACTTTTAAATTGAGTGGATTTCCTATCGTATAACTGGGCAGTTTGGAAGGATTGAATTACTAGTAAGGCTAGCATTGCCATTACTACTAAAATAAAAATTAAATTTATCTGAATTTTTTTCACCCTTTACCTTTTATTAAATCTAAGTTAATCGAAAGATGGAGGATAAAGCACTGCTTAACTTTTTTTAACAGCAGAATTTATTTCGTTAACTCTTTAAAAACTTCCTCTAATGTTTTCTCTTCAACTCTTAAAGTCAAGATTAGTAAACTATTAGATTGAGCAAACTGAGCAATAGATTTTCTTAAATTATCTTTAGAATTCGTTTCAAAAAGCCAACCTTTATCTGTTTTATGAAGTTTTTTAATACCTTCTATTTTAGCTAAGAGACTTTTAGATACTACTCCATCAAATTCAGCATAAACAATTTGAACATCCTCGTTTACCTGTAAAAAAGATGCTTTATCATCTGCCACTATTTCGCCTTTTCTAATAATCACAACCCTATCACATATCGCTTCAACTTCTTGCATAATGTGCGTAGAAAGCATAACCGTTTTCTCTTTCCCTATCTTTTTAATTAATTCTCTAATTTCAGCTAGCTGATTTGGGTCTAATCCAGAGGTAGGTTCATCTAATATAAGTACTTGAGGTTCATGAATGATAGCTTGAGCAAGTCCGACTCTTTGCCTATACCCTTTGGATAAAGCTCCAATTTTTTTGTTTTGTTCAACGTCTAATCCAACAGCTTTAACCATGTCAGCGACTCTATCTTTTACATCAGATACTTTATAAATCTTTCCAACAAATTCTAGGTACTCTTTCACATACATGTCTAAATACAATGGATTATGCTCAGGAAGGTAACCTATTAATTGTCGTGTTTCCAGAGAATCTACATCTACAGGTAATCCACAAACCTTAACCTCACCTTTTGAAGCAGGAATAAAACCGGTAATAATTTTCATTGTTGTAGATTTTCCAGCTCCATTTGGACCTAAAAAGCCAACGATTTCACCTTTCCCTACTGAAAAAGAAATATCTTTTACAGCTGCTTGTTCTCCGTAAAATTTTGAAAGTCTGCTTACCTCAATTGACATAATCTATTTTATCTGATGATTTAATTACTAAGATATAATTTTATTTTCAACCACACTGAAAAGTAATTTCTTAAAATCAAGAAATACTCCTATTTCTTTTTCTTATATATTGGGACAGTACTACAAGGCTCTCCAAACATAATTGATTTCACAACCGGTTGAATATGTTTAACTATTTCAACCATCCCAAAATTAGGTGAAGTAACATCCGAACAACCTTTTATTACAACTCTTTTATCTTGTAATTCTTCAAGGTCGATTTTTGAAATATTCTCTTTAATTATTTTTTCTTCTAAAGAGCCCTTACTTCCAGCTATAAAACTATCTGTAAACGGGACTAGAGATGAAGCTATAAGCATATAGGCCCATGAAGGTATTATTGCATCTACAGAACAATGTATGTAAACATTTTTATCCTTAAATATACTCCAATCATTTGTTTTAATCCAATCTCTAAAATCTTTTTCCTTTAAAGCCAAACCTTGCCATAATTGTTCCGCAATATCAACTTCAACTATTTCATTACTGGATACAAAATTTTCTAAATCAAGAGTTAATAAACCACTTTCAGAGACTCTATTTACTATTTCAGACATGGATTTATTTTAGGGATTAAATTTTTTAAATACTACAGAAGCAATGTGACCTCCGAAACCAAAGGTGTTACTCATTGCATATTTTAAATCTTTCTTTACTGCTTTACCTAGAGGAAAACTAAAACTATTTTTATACTCTGGCTCAAAATCAACCGTATTAATGGTTGGCGGAACAACACCTTCATGGAGCGCCATTACACAAGCAATTCCTTCAATTGCTCCCGCAGCTCCTAATAAATGTCCCGTCATAGATTTTGTAGCGGAAACATATAAGGATTCCCTTTGTTCAAATACTCTTTGAGCAGCTTTCAACTCACTATTATCCCCTTGAGGCGTTGAGGTTGCATGCATATTTATGTGATCAATATCTTCTGGTGAGATTTCAGCTTCTCGCAATGCTTCTTCCATACCTAGAACAGCTCCGTCTCCTTCCGGATGGGTACCTGTTAAATGATAAGCATCTGCAGCCATACCGCCTCCTACAATCTCTCCGTAAATCTTTGCTCCTCGTTTAATAGCGTGTTCATATTCTTCTACAACGATTGCACCTGCACCTTCTCCCATGACAAAACCATCTCTATTGGTATCAAAAGGACGAGAAGCAGTTTCCGGATCATCATTTCTTGTTGACAATGCTTTTGCAGAAGAGAAACCTCCAATAGCTGACTCTGTTATTGCTGCTTCAGATCCTCCAGTAATAATCATATCTGCCTTACCCCACTTTACATAGTTAAAAGCTTCAATAATTGCCGTATTAGAAGTTGCACAAGCAGATACAGGACAGAAATTAACTCCTCTTAAACCATACTTTATAGAAATAATTCCAGATGCAATATCTACTAATATTCTTGGGATAAAAAATGGAGTGAAGCGAGGTGTACCATCACCATCACAATACTCTTTCATTTGGTCTTGAAAAGTTTGAATTCCACCATTTCCTGATCCCCATATAACCCCTATTCTATCTTTATTTAAAGAGTCAAAATCAATATTTCCATGTTTAATAGCCTCATCAACAGCAACAAGAGCATATTGAGAAAATAAATCATATTTTCTAATCTCCTTCACATGAAAGTGGTCTTTGGAATCAAAATCTTTCAACTCACAAGCAAACTTTGTCTTAAAATTTGTTGTATCAAACTTAGTAATTGGACCTGCACCACTTTTACCTGACTTTAAGTTATTCCAAAAATCAGCTAAATTATTTCCTATTGGAGTTAATGCTCCTATTCCAGTAATAACAACTCTTTTCATACCTATGTTATAAGTTTATAAATGTATCAAGTAAAAACACTATAAAAAGCCTAATTCTAATTTAGCTTCCTCACTCATCATATCTTTATCCCACGCAGGGTCAAAAACAATATTTACTTTAGAAGTAGAAACACCTTCAATATCTCTTACTTTATCTTCCACTTCCTTAGGCATACTTTCCGCTACTGGACAGTTAGGAGAAGTCAGTGTCATTTCAATTTCAACATTAAAGTCTTTATCAATTTTGACTTCATATATTAATCCAAGCTCGTATACATCCACTGGTATTTCAGGGTCATAAATTGTTTTAAGAGTCTCTACAATCTTATTTTCTAAATCCATCTTAATTATTTAAAGCAATTAATGCGTTCATTTTTATTTTTTTAATCATGCTCAAAAGACCGTTTGATCTTGTGATAGAGAGGTGTTCTTGTAAACCGATATCTTTTATAAAGTGTAAATCAGCTTTTGCTACAACTTCAGGTGTTTCGTTATTCAAAACACGAATTAACAAACCAATAATTCCTTTTGTAATAACTGCATCTGAATCAGCAGAAAACTTCATCTTACCATCCTCTAGCAAACTATCTAACCAAACTTTTGATTGACAACCTTCAATTAATCTATCTTCTGTTTTTTTACTAGATTCAATTACTGGTGTATCTTTTCCTAACTCAATAATATATTCATATTTTTCCATCCAGTCTTCAAAAATCTCAAACTCCTGAATGATTTCTTCTTGTTTTTGTTCTAATGTTGCCATCGTAATTATTTTAACATATTTACACCTCTTACTAAGGCCTTAATAAATAAATCAATCTCTTCTATACTATTATAAAAAGCAAAAGAAACTCTTATAGTGCCCGGAATATCAAAAAATTCCATAACAGGCTGAGCACAGTGATGACCAGTTCTAACGGCGATACCTTGTTTATCAAGTAAAGTTCCAATATCAAAAGGATGTATACCATCGATAACAAAAGAGATAACGCTTGCCTTCTCTTCGGCTTCACCAATAAAACGAATTCCCTCTATCTTGTTTAATTGTTCGTAGCCATATTCTAAGAGTTTATTTTCATGACTTTGAATAACCTCCATATCCAATGAATCTAAAAAGTCAAAAGCAGCACCTGTCCCTATAACTCCAGCAATATTTGGCGTACCAGCTTCAAACTTGTATGGCAATTCATTATATGTCGTTTTTTTAAAAGAAACCTTTGCTATCATATCTCCTCCACCTTGATAAGGAGGCATATTATTCAAAACATCTTCTTTCCCATACAACACTCCTACTCCCGTTGGTCCAAAAATCTTGTGAGATGAAAAAGCAAAGAAATCACAATCTAATTCTTGTACATCAATTTGCATATGCTGCATGCTTTGAGCTCCATCAATTAATACTTTTGCTCCAACGCTATGTGCTTTATTAATAATATTTTTGATTGGGTTTATTGTTCCTAAAGCATTAGAAATATGTGTTACCGAAACTAATTTGGTGTTGTCATTTAGAAATGACTCATATTCGTCAAAAATAAACTCTCCTTTTTCATTTATTGGAACAACTCTTAAAACACATCCCTTTCTTTCACAAAGCATTTGCCAAGGAACGATATTAGAGTGATGTTCCATAGCTGAAATAATTATTTCATCTCCCTTTTTTAAGGTTTCACCAAAAGAGTATGCTACTAAATTAATACTATCTGTAGTACCCTTTGTAAAGATCACCTCACAAGAAGACTTTGCATGGATATATTTTTGAATTTTCTTTCTTGAATCCTCATATAAATCTGTTGCAATTTGACTTAGATAATGAACCCCTCTATGAATATTCGCATTTTCTGACTCATAATATTTTTGAATCGTTTTAATAACACTATTCGGTTTTTGAGAAGTAGCTCCATTATCAAAATAAACCAAAGGCTTACCATTTACCTCTAATTTTAAAGTTGGGAATTCTTCTCTTATACTCTTTACATCTAAGCTTTCCATCGTTTCAGTATTATTATGAGAACAAAGATAGTAATCCTTATTTTGATTTATTCTAAATAAATGTGAATTTTTTAAAAAGAAAGTAAAAAAGCCTCAACAGATATTGAGGCTTTTTTTAATATTAAACTGATTTCAATTTTAATTTTATCGACAAGTATAACCTATCAAAAAAAGTCTTAAGGTTCATTTTTAAGGGCTTAACTGAGTAATATTAAATTACCACGAGGAACAATTGAATCAACTCGGTAAATAAAGAATCTATATCTTTATAATAAAAACATAAACTATACTATTAAATATCTAGAAGCAATTAAATTCTTCCAATAATAGCTTCTGACACATTAATTATGTGATCTCCTACTTTTTCTAAAGAAGAGAATATATCGTTATAAATCATACCACCTTTGATATTATACTCTTGGTTGTTAGAAATATTTTCAAAATATTCTTTTTTCAACTCGTCCCTTTTCGTGTTGATTCTTTCTTCTGCAACAGACGCTGATTCTAAAGTAACCTCATCGTGATGTGAATTCAAATTCTCAATCATAATATCAAAAGCCTCATCCACTAAATCAAGCATTGTTTTAAGGTTATTTCTTTCCTCAGGAGAAAACCATATCTTCTCTTCGTTTTTACGTTCAATTGCCTTAGAAATTTGAAAATAAATATCTCCTATTCTCTCTAAATCGTTAACAATACTATTCATCCCTCTTATTCTAGAAGATGTTTCAGGTGATAGCTCTCCTTCTGAAATTTTATTAAGGTAGTTTGCTACCTCCACCTCTACTCTATCAGTGATGTCTTCATACTTTGCAATTCTTTCATGAATTTCGCCTTTTACTTTCAAGCTTTTTTCATACAATAGAGACCTTGTGAACTTAGACATTCGACTGGTAATACCTCCAAATTTAGCAATCTCTTTTTTGGCTTCAAGCAAAGATAACTCAGGAGTAGCCATCATTCCTGTACCGATATAATCCAAATGAAAAACTAAATCTGCAGCACCTTTAGACTTAACTGTTTTCTCAGCTAAACGAACTAAATGTGGAACAAAACCTATAAAAACAAGGACATTTAATAAGTTAAAACTCGTATGAAATATAGCTAAACCAGTATTAGCATGTTCAGCAGGATTATTAAAAGGATCTCCCCAGTTAAAAGTCTCCATTAATAAAGCGATACCATCTAAGAAAAATGGGAATATTATAATTGCCCATACTACCCCAATAAGATTAAACATGGTGTGAATTCTAGCCGACCTTTTTGCATGAACATTACCAATCATAGAAGCAAGCTCAGCTGTAATTGTAGTACCAACATTCTCCCCTAAAATCATCGCTGTCGCAACCTCGAAAGGAATCATACCACTCGCTACAAGAGTCATTGTTAAAGCCATTGCTGCAGAAGAAGATTGTATAATTATTGTGATTAAAGTCCCAAGTAAAACAAACATCACAGTACTTAAAACGGGAATATCTTTATAATCCACAAAAAACTGAACTAATGCAGAATCAGCAGATAACTCAGGAACAGCATCTTTTAACTCTCCAAGCCCCATAAAAAGTAAAGAAAAACCTATAATTGCACTTGCCCAAGCTTTCACTTTTTTCTTACCCACAAACATAAAAGGAGCACCTATCGCTATAAAAACTAAAGCATAAGAAGCAATACTCACTTTAAAACCAAAAATATTGATTAACCAACCTGTAATTGTTGTACCAATATTAGCACCCATCATCACACCTGCCGATTGTGTCAAGGTCATTAATCCTGCGTTTACAAAAGAAACAGTCATCACTGTTGTAACGGAAGAAGACTGAACTATAGAGGTTAACCCAAAACCAGTCAAAACCCCTTTAACACGGTTTGAAGTAATTGACCCTAAAAGATTTCTTAACTTAGATCCTGCAGCTTGCTGCAGCCCTTCACTCATTATCTTCATTCCATAGATAAACATACCTAAAGAACCAATAAGAACTAAAAACTTAAACATACCCCAAGGCCTGTCTGTAGTCGCTTTTAATTTTCCTGACCAATATTCATGTTGAGAATTTGAAACTCCAACTTTAACAACATATTTCTCACCAGCAGCTAAATTTTTCAATTCATAGCTAGTTGTACCAACATCTAATTTTTCAATTTTACTCCATGAATTTATAGCTTCAGCACTTTTATCTTTCGCTTTAATTGAAGTATTATATTTAATGCTTATCGTGTAACCATTGTCTTTTAAATACTGTACATAGTCATAATCCAAAGACCACGACAAATCTATCCCTTTTTCAATTCCTTGAATATTTGGGTTTAAAATAATATCGCTACTTATTTCAGGTAATATCTTTGTATCATCCTGAGCACTTACACTAAAAACAATTGTTAAACTAACAATGAATAACAATAACGATTTGTAGAAACTATGCATGTATTCTATTTAAATTTTTACACAAAGGTACATTTATTAAGGACTAACAACTTTCATTTTAATGTTAAGTAAACATTAATTTTAAACAGCTTTTCGTATTAATTAAACTTAATTGATTTTGAAGGATTGATTTTTGTAATAATGTAGCTGGGAACAACTAATGCAAGAGAACAAATTAAAAGGGTTACCAAGTTCAAAAGCAGAAAGTTAATAAAGGATAGTTCGATTGGAACACTACTCAAGTAGTACACTTCAGGGTTCAATGTGAAAATTTGAAATTGGGACTGAATAAAACAAATGGATAACCCAATCACATTCCCCCACAACATCCCTCTTCCAACTAAAAAAACTCCTTGAAGAAGAAAAACTTTTCTTATCGACCAATCAGTTGCCCCCATAGACTTCATTAACCCTATAAAATTTGTTCTAACAAGTATCAAAACCAATAAAGCAGAACCAATATTTATTATCCCAATTAAAAGCATTAATGTTAGAATAATAAATACATTCACATCTAAAAAACTTAACCAAACAAAAATATCACTTTGACTATCCATGACACTAGAAACCTTAAGTATCTGATTGTTTTCAAATGGAATAAACTCTACTTTTCTTTTTAAATCTATCAAAGTCTCTTCGAGCAGCCCCCATTCATTCATGGAGACTTCATATCCACTAATGTAATTTGAATAGCTTCCCTTCCCAAAAGTTGAACTAATTATTAATCTTCCTGAACTAGTAGGAATAGAGTAAACTTGACCTTTAGAATCTAAGATTTGTTTTTTTATAACGCCTTGTTCATTCAACAGAGTATAATCTTTATTCGTCTCTAGAGAAATTTTTAAATAAGAAGTGTCGGCTAAAGTATTATTCTCGTTCTTCCCATCAATTCTCGAGAAATAATCAGACACAATCAAACGAATAGTTGTGTCTTTTTGAGGAAGAATATTAAACCCTTTGTAATTACTAAAACCTTCTCCCCAATCAAAACGATAATTACCATTACCTCCACTCACTTCCGCCTCTACTAACAAAGCATCATTTAGTAAAGAATCGTTAATCGTTATATTTGACTGAATTCCCCATTCATTTAATTTTTGGATAGGCTCAATATTTCCGATAATAAACCTTTTATCAAAATCCTCAAGACCTGTACTATAAATCCCTACAACTCTAAAATACCTCTTTACTGGATTGTTTTTTACAAAAAAAGCTCTTACCCTATCTCCTATTTGAAAATTTAAATCTTTCGCAATTCTTTTTGAAATTAGAATTTCATTCTTTCCTTCTTCTGTTTCAAAATTAGGAATTCTACCTTCCAACTTATGTTTATAGAAAAAACGCCAATCAAATGAAGTGTCCACCCCTTTAAATACACACCCTTGAATTTCTTGTTGAACATTGTCTTTACCATCGGACTGTAATAATACAGCTTTGTATGCAACAGGTTGAATGTGTTTAACATTCTCCACTGACAAAACGTTCTTTTCAACCTCCCTATTTCGAAGAATGGGATTCGCTTCTAATATACTTTCGTCAGAACTATTTGTGATAAAAATTGGAGATCCAAATCCAGAAACTTTTGATTTTACTTCGTTTTGAAAACCTGTAACAACTGCAACTGTTAACAAGTTAACAACAATTGCAAGTGAAATACTTATGATTGAAATCTTTACAATTGGTCGCGAAACTTTATTACCTTTAACTTCTTTATTAAGAATTCGTTTCGATATGAAATACTCAAAAGACAATATTACTCCGTTTTTAATGCTAAAGTACACAAAGCTTTTGTGTCAAAGAAATATTTTATTGTTTTTACTCTTATTTTCATTTTCTAATTGTAGTTACTCGACTGAAAATAAATTTCCTATAAATGAAAAAGATAGTGATATCCTTACACCAATTGTAGGAGCAGAAAGATTAACTATCTATCTTGATTCTTTAAAAGGTAAGAAAATTGCAATAGTAGGGAATCAAACAAGTTCTATAAATGGTGTCCACTTAGTGGATACGCTTTTGTCTCTAGGGATTAATATTACTAAAGTTTTTTCTCCCGAACATGGGTTTAGAGGAAATGCAGATGCTGGAGAACATGTTGATCATTCTAAAGATAGCAAAACAGGACTTCCTATCGTTTCTCTTTACGGAAAAAACAAAAAGCCATCTATTAATCAAATGCAGGATATCGATCTAATCTTATTTGATTTACAAGACGTTGGAGTAAGATTCTACACTTACTTATCTACACTTCATTACGTTATGGAAGCTTGCGCAGAAAATAAAGTTCCTTTAATGGTATTAGATCGTCCAAACCCAAACGCTCATTATATTGATGGACCGGTTCTAGAAAAAGAGTTTACCTCATTTGTTGGCCTACACCCTGTTCCAATTGTTTACGGCATGACGATAGGAGAATATAGCCTAATGATTAATGGAGAAAAATGGTTGAAAAATAAAGTAAAATGCAAACTTTCAGTTGTACCTTGTGAAAAATACGTACATAAAATACCTTATTCTCTACCTATATCCCCTTCCCCGAACCTAAGGACTGATTTAGCAATCTCTCTTTACCCCAGCCTTTGTTTATTTGAAGCAACTACAGTAAGTGTCGGTAGAGGAACTTCTAGACCTTTTGAAATTTATGGACACCCTAATTTTCCAAAGACTGAATATAAATTTACACCTATATCTTGTTTTGGAGCTAAAAACCCTTTGTACGAAAACACGACATGTAATGGTTACGACCTAAAAGAATCGAATGAATTTAGAGCGTATAAAATTAATTTAGATTACCTTATTAATGCAAGAAATCTATTAGAGAATAAAAAAACTTTTATCAATCAATCTCAATTTTTTAATTTACTTTCAGGAAACGCCAAACTTCAACAACAAATAAAAGAAGGAATAAGCGAAGAAGAAATTAGAGCATCTTGGCAGACAAAACTAAATGAGTTTAAAAAAATCAGATTGAAATATTTACTTTATAACTAAAAACCTTAGGTAGATTATTCTTTTACGGTAACATCAGGCTTCAATTAAAAAAGTATTATTTTAGAAACATTTTAGGAGGTATGTACTTATAACCACTGAAATATAACGAAAAATAATCTCAAGAATTGAAAAGCATTTGATTAGTTTGAATTAAAAGAAAAGACCTTTATTACTAAAATTTTTATCGTAAATAAATATTGCTTGTAATCTCAACTCATACATCACATTATAAACGACATGACATCGCTTTTTGTCAGCCACTAATTGATTAAACTAGCAATGTAACTTAAGTTAAAAGGAATTTTATTTCATTTCTAACCTTACATCTTTTCATCTTCTTCAAGGTCTGGCGGAAACAGCTTTGGTTCATCTTTAAGCCCTTGCAAATGATCTAACATCTCTTCTAATTGAGAAACTGTCATTTGCTTACCAATTATCTTCTTGTCTTTGTCTAATAAAAAAACCCTAGGTAAAGAGAATATATCATATGTAGATTGATAGTTTAGAGATTCAATCGTTGTGTATCTTGGAACAAACTGCCTTGCATCTTCAGTTGCGGCAGCAAATAAACTTTCAGTTACAGCAACATTAATAAAAGTCAGATTGTTATCTTTAATAAATTTTTTCCAAGCATTAAAGTCATCCCCTACAGCTTTCCCAATAGCAAACACTTCAATATTTCGACCTTTGAATTTTTTCTCATAAAGTGTCTGTATTTTAGGCGTAGTCTTCTTACAATGCCCACATCCTGGATCCCAAAAATAAAGTATCGTATAATCTGATTTTAAACTATAGAAATCTCTCCAATTAACATCAGTTGTATCTCTTAGAATTAAATTTGGAGGAGCTTCACCCATTACTAATCTTTTATTAGTTTGAACTTTCTCACAAAGCTTATCAAGTTTTTCCTCACTCATCCAATGAGCCTTTGAATTTCCATCTGAATCTTTAGAACAATAATATCTTTCTCCCATTTTCACAAAGACTTTATCCATCCCCATTATTTTACTTTTTTCGTAAGAAGATGTAATCCAGTTAACGCAATAAGAAAATGCTTTACTTTTTGGTTTTAAATTATCACAAAGCTGAAAAGCATATTTAATAATTGTATCCCAATGTTGAACCATCATATTTTTACTAAAATAATTTTCTAGTCTTGAATGAAATATTGAACTATTTACTAGTCTATCATCGGTAAAATCAATATTATCAAAAAAATGGTCTCTGTAATAATGATAAGCGAAAAGTGTATCTATTTGGTTTCCATTAACATCTAATGGTGCATCAGGAATTTCAATATCTATACCCATTTTTATAATTTTGGAAACTAATTTATCTTTATTAGTTTCCACTAATTTTTTCTGATATTCTACAACCTCTTTTGAAACAGAATTAATTTTATCCGTTAATTCGTTGTATTTTATTTCTTCTTTAGAAAATTTAGATCTTTCTTCAGATAAACTATTTGCTTTATCTCTTTGAGTTTTCAAAAACCTCATGTAATCATAAAAGATTTTATTGTCTTCTGATTTGTTTACCTTAATTGATTCGACAAAATTTGGTGATTTTGTTTCAATATTTACCTCTTTATTATCATAAATGAATTCAAAATACTTATTCCCTGGTAAAAGTACAGCGAGAATACCCGCTTCTTGTTTTGAACCATCATATTCTACAACACCATTTTTCATCTCTGCTGTATCAGCATAATACAAACCTTTCCCTAGGTACTTAACTAAAAAAATAGTCGTGTCTTTTTGATTCTCTATCTTAAATTTTAATTTTTGTCCATAAGACAAAAAGGATAAAAAAGTAAATACAACTAAATAAAATAATATTTTCATGACTTTAATTTATTTTAAGATTTCAAAATTAGATTAATTAAAATATTTTTCAGAAATAGATTCTAAAATTAACAAAATATTAACAAAATAAGTTCTTTTAAAAAAGTTTATGTATCCCTTTTACGACTACTTTATTAACTAAAAAAAGAAATAAAAAATAAGTTATAAATAACCCTAGTAAACTTTGAAATGTGAAGTCAGTGCTTATATACAGTCCTCCTTTTAAGCAAATTTTATCAACAACCATTTTAACAACACTAAAAAGTATAAAACTTAATACAGATATTGATCCAAAAAGAATGTAAAAATTACTTGTTATCACTTTAGATAAAGTTCTTTCTGGATAACCTAACCTTAGAAGAGTTGTAATTTCAAAAGTATTTTTTGAAAGTTGTAACTGAATATACTGTATCAAAACTAATATAGAGATAAAAACAGTAACTAATGAAACTATAAATACAAAGATAAATAATGTTCCTACAATACTTTTTAATCTTCCTACAATTAATTGAGCATTTTTAGGCTCTAAACCTCTTGATTTTAACATTTTTTCGACTAATCCAAACTTACCTTTCTCTCCTAAAATCAAAACTTGAGTTATTTTCTTAAAGTTTATTTTTCCAAATTTTAAATCTCCATATTCCATAAAGCTAGAAGGAACTAAAATTGAACTAACCTCATTTGTAAACCCAATTATTTTAACTTTAAACATCTCTTTTTCTCCTCCCTTCCAAACTTTAAATTGAAAACTAACATCTTTAACTAAATCTTCTGATACTTGAGGTATACCCCGAGCACTCATAAAAGTATTTAACATAATTAGGAACTCTCTGGGCATAATTATCGGTACTATTTCATCGTCCCTTTTCCATTTCCAGCTATTTATTTTAACATCTATAAACTCTTCAGGTATAGATTGAACAAATATATCTGACCTAAAATATGGAACTAAAGGGTCTGAAGTTTCAATAGAAATATCAAAATTGTTACTTAATACTGGCTGAATATCTTTTATAAAATCTTCTCTTTTAATTTTATCTATTTCGCTTCGAGAAAAATCTATTTTAGAAATATTCAGAGTACTTGAATTAGTAACTTTTTTCTGAACAATTAAAGTGTTAGGCCCTAACATATCTTTCCCTTTACCAAATTCATTAATTATTACTGAATAATGAATAGAAGAAATTAAAAATAATATACCAAGCATAGAGCCTATTAGAGCTATTACTAATTGTTTTTTGTTCTGATTCTGAAAAAGAATTTTACGAAGCATATATTAAAGTTTTAGTTCAATATCAAAAGAAAAATCATGATCACTACCTAAACTTGTAAGAATAAATCCTGCATTTAACTGAGAACATCTTTCGTTTATTAACCCTAAACAAATATTAGAGTTTTCGACATCTAAGTGAGAAAAGGGTTCGTCAAGTATTAGCCATTCAAAAGGCTGTAGTAAAGCCCTAATTATTGCGACTCTTTGCTGTTGCCCCATAGATAAGTAGCTACACTTCACATCCCATTTATCAATAATACCTAACCTATCAACCATTGCCTTTATCTCCAATACATCAAACGTTTCTGTAAGGTTATTTTTCAGCAACAAATTCTCAGCAACAGTTAGATTTTGAAATAATTGAAGATCTTGAAATACGATAGATAATTTTTCTTTCCTAATATTACTCCAATCCAAATTGGAGATTTTTTTTATGTCTTTTTCGTCAAATAGTAAGCTCCCCTCGAAGTCTTTTCTTATTCCAAATAATGTACCTGAAAATGTAGATTTTCCTTTACCACTTGTTGCGTTCAAAAGAACTTTTTGTCCTTTTAATAATGAAAATTCTTTTCCCCATATACTATCCGCATTATGAATTAATGACCGAAGAGGGTTTGGCATTACGTGTTGAAATACAATATTCATATGTATATGTTTTTTGAAGCTTTAGCAATGAATTATTAGTAGCTAAATTTCAATAATCATTCCAAAAAATTATTTTTCTGAATAACCTCTAAAACCATACCTTCTAAATCAATAGAATCCAACCAAATAGCATCATCGTGTCTTCTAAACCAGGTTAATTGCCTTTTAGCATATCTTCTAGTGTTTTGTTTTATTAATTCTACAGCTCTTTCTATAGTAATTTCACCATCTAAAAAAGAAAACATCTCAGAATAACCTACCGTTTTTAAAGTGTTTATTCCTTTTCTGTTGTATACCGATTTAACCTCATCTAAAAGACCATTTTTAATCATTTGGTCTACTCTTGAATTTATCCGTTCATAAAGGTGTTTCCTTGGATGATTTATAACAAACCTCTGTATTTCAAAATTATGCTTTTTAACTGTTTGAGTTCTTAGCTCTGTCATCGTTTTACCAGAAGAACGAATAGCTTCAAGGGCTCTTATTATTCTAACAGGATTTGATTTATCAACATTTTCAAAAAAAGTGACATCTTTCTTTCTCAACTCAATAAGAAGAGGTTCTATCCCTTTCTCTTCAAATTCTTTATTCAAATTCCTTCTAATAACTTGTGAAGAAGGAATCTGGTCTAAACCAATACATACCGCATCGATAAACATCCCTGACCCTCCAACCATTAAAACAATATCATGAACTAAAAAAAGATCCTGCAAAAGCTCGTCAACTTCATTAGCATATCTTCCAGATGAAACTTCATCTTCAAGTGAATGAGAATCAATAAAATAATGTTTAATCCCTTGTTGTTCTTCAAGAGTAGGTTTTGCAGTTCCAATTTCAAGCTCCTTATAAAATTGTCTTGAATCAGCTGAAATAATGACAGTATTAAAATACTTAGCCAGCTCTACTCCTAATGCAGTTTTACCACTTGCAGTCGGTCCCTCAATAACAATTAACTTCTTTTTCATTTATCAATTTAATCATAAATAGAGCACCACATCTCATAGCGTTGAAAAATCTCCTTAACATAATTATAGGTAACACTTCCTTTTGCTATTCCACTTTTAACTACTGGGTCTTTATAAAACTTTCTCTTAGAAAGGTTTAAGACCATTTTTTCTACATTACCATCCCAAACATTAGGATCTAATCCATACTTAATAGCTAAACGTTGAGCATCTAATATATGACTTTTACCAGAATTATAAGTTGCTATTGTAAACTTCTTCCTTTGTGTCTCATCTAGTATTTCTGCCCAAGATTGATAATCCTTAGCTAATTTATTTGCTCCTCCAATGATCTGTTCTCTAGGTGGTGAATCAATATAAACACCATATAAAGGACCTATTTCAGGCATAAATTGCATCATACTATAGGCTCCTCCAAAAGAAACTACTTCTGGATTAAAGCGTGATTCTTGAAAACACAATGAAGCTAATAGTTTCCATTCCCAACCTGTCTCTAATGATGCTTCTTTAAAAAAATCATCATAAATTGAAATCTTACCTCCCTTTAAACTTGAATATTCTTTATTGCTCCCAGAACTAATTGGTTTTAGGTTATAGTATTTATGTTTAATATATTTAAATTCAGCACTATGCTTATACCTTTCTAGCCATTCGTCTAATCTAGCTTTCAACGCTGGACTTGACTTCCTTAAACCGAAAGCTATTTTTTGCTTTATTGACAAGCTTAAGCCAACATCAATATTCTTATAAAACCTTGTATTTATTTTGGCTAAATTTGCATCAGAGACAGTAAAGTCTATTACTCCTTCAGAAACCATCTCGATCATTTCTTCAACCCCGACATTTCCAGATTCTTGAATAATAAAAATGGTATCACCTATTTCTTCTTGAGCATGAAGTAATCGCTGATGAAAACTTGATTTCTTTCTAACATGAATCTTTTTACTTCCTAAATTAGTAATATCCTTTAATACTTCTCTTTTATTATCCTTTTCTATCCTTTGAACCAAAACCTGGTTTGTTCTATGAAAAGGGATTGAAAAATCTATTAATCTAGACCTTTCTTTTGTAATAGTATAATTACATGCTAAAATATCTCCTTCCCCAGAGTTGAGTAATTCAGTTACATTGTCTAAATCATTAATGATTTTGATTTTAATCTTTACTCCCAATTCGTTGGCAAACTCTTTTAATAAATCATATTCAAACCCCATCTTTCTTCCTTTATAAACAAAAAAGGAAACTGAACTATTCTCTAATAAAACAGTTAATGTACCATCCCCTAAAACTTCAGTAAGGTCTCTGGAAATGTTAGGCTTTAAAATAGTTTCTTTTGTAATCTCAGTTTCTTTTGGTTGATTATAAAACAAAAATAAAACAACCAAAACACATGAAACAAAAACTGTTACAAGAATAGTCTTTAGTAAATTGTTAAAAAACAAGTAATTAATAATTGTTTTGATTTTCTGCATTATAAGTTTACGATTAACATCGGAGACATGAATATACGAATGTAGACTTCTTAAGTTACAAAAAATTAATTAAATGTAACGATAGCATCTTTCATGAAACATTCAAATGTATTTTCTATCAACTCTTTATTCTTTTCAAAAACTTGGACTCCATTTTTCAATTCATTATCAAAAGACATTCTTTTTGATAAGCCTTTACATGCAAAGTCTAGACCTTCTATTTTTTGGTAATTGAGTAACCAAGAGTCTTTTTCGATAATATAAAGTAATTCTTTAAAACCTTTAGAAAAATACACTTCGCTGATGTCTTTGTAATTGAAAAAATCATTAGTAAAATTATCTAAAGTCTTTGGATGATAAATGTTCCAATCTTTAGCTAATAAATGATCGAAATATAGATCAACAGCTATTCCAGTTACTTTTGGGAGGTATTGATATAGTTCATGCATCAATTCACGAACCACTGGATGATTATCAATATAAGAATCTATTTCTCTATGTAACCTAATTCCTTCTGAAACAATTTCGGGTAAATTCTCTAATTTATTACCTTTAACAAAATCACCAAACAGATTTGAACGCATTATTTCTATGCGATTATTAGATAAAAAAAGATGTCCTAAATAATTCACTAAGGAAGTTTAGTTTCTTTAATTGCGCTCAATATTATCTTTCCTGCTTCTAATATTTGTTCTTCAGAAATAGTTAAAGGAGGAGATAATCTAAAACTATATGGATGTGAAAGGAACCAAAAACTAATTAGTCCTTTTTCTAAACAACATTTTACCACTCGCTCAACTCGTTCAAAAGACTCCATATCAAAGGCAAACATCATCCCTTTTCTTCGAACCTCTTTAATTTCATCATCTTGAGAAACAATTTCCTCAAGCAAAGCTCCTAGTCTTTCTACTTCATGGAAATCAATTTCTGAAGTCATCACTTCTAAACAAGCATTTGCTGCCGCACAGACAACAGGATGGCCTCCAAAAGTAGTAATATGCCCCAACATTGGATTATAAGTGAATTTATCCAGGTATTCTTGAGAAGAAACTAAGACTCCTATAGGCATTCCGCCACCTATTGCTTTACCAAGAGTCAAAACATCCGGAACAACATTGAAGTGTTCAAAACCAAACATTTTTCCAGTTCTACCTATACCACATTGAATTTCATCAAAGATTAATAATGCACCTACTTCATTACATCGTTTCCTTAGTGCTTTTAAAAACTCTAAAGAAGGAATTCTCACACCTGCATCCCCTTGAATAGTCTCAATAATAACCCCAGCAGTATTACATGTGATATTGTTTAACTCTTCAATACTACCAAATTTTAAAAAACGCACATCTGGTAAAAGAGGTCTAAATGCAACCTTTTTTGTCTCATTACCTGAAACAGATAATGAACCATGGGTAGAACCGTGATACGAACCTTTAAAAGAAACTAACTCAGACCTTCCGGTAACTCTCTTCACTAGTTTTAAAGCGGCTTCATTAGCTTCTGTTCCAGAGTTTACAGTATAAACAGAATTTAAGTTGTTAGGCAATAAAGACACTAACCTTTTCGAAAAACGTAATGGCTCTTCTTGGATATACTCTCCATAGACCATTACGTGTAAATATTTATCAATTTGTTTTTTTAACGCTGAAACAACTTTTGGATGTCTGTGTCCGATATTATTTACCGCAACACCAGCAATCATGTCCATATATGACTTACCGAAAGTATCCTTGATATAAATACCATCAGCTTCAGATACTTCAATAAGATAAGGACTAGGACTAGTCTGACCTTGAAACTTTAAAAAGTCATCTACTGATTGTCCCATTAATGTTATACTTATTTATTTTTTCTTTCAATCACTTTCAAGGCTGCTTCTACAATATTTGGAGTATCAATATTATATTTTGCTAGTAATTCCATTGGGTTACCACTTTCACCAAAAGAGTCATCTACCCCAACAAATTCTTGAGGAACTAAATCATTTTGAATTAAAACTTGTGCTACAGAATCACCTAATCCTCCGTTTATCATATGTTCTTCTGCGGTCACAACGCATCTTGTTTTTACAACAGACTTTAAAATTGCATTTTTATCAAGAGGTTTGATCGTGTGCATATTAATTAACTCAACCGAAACTCCTTTTTCTTCAAGAATTTTTGCAGCTTCAATTGACTTCCAAACAAGATGACCACAAGCAATTATTGTAACATCTGTTCCTTCTGTAATGGTATCCGCTTTACCGATAACAAATTCAGCATCCTCTTTTACAAAAATTGGCATTACTGGTCTACCAAATCTTAAATAAACTGGTCCATCGTGTTCAGCAATGGCAATTGTAGCTTGTTTAGTTTGATTATAGTCACAAGGAACTATTACCGTCATATTTGGTAACATCTTCATCATCCCTACATCTTCAAGAATTTGATGCGTTGCACCATCTTCACCAAGTGTTAAACCTGCATGAGATGCACAGATTTTAACATTTTTTTTAGAGTAGGCTACTGATTGACGTATTTGGTCGTAAACTCTCCCTGTAGAAAAATTAGCAAAAGTACCAGTGTACGGAATTTTTCCACCAACAGTCATACCAGCTGCCATCCCAATCATGTTTGCTTCCGCAATACCAATTTGAAAAAAACGCTCTGGAGCCGCTTTTTCGAAACCGTTCATTTTAAGAGAACCTGTTAAATCCGCACAAAGAGCTACAACATTTTCATTTGTTTTAGCTAACTCTAGTAACCCATCTCCAAAACCTGAACGTGTATCTTTATTTCCAAGTACTTCAATTTCAATCATGATTGTATATTTTATAAGTTTATTGTAGTCGTTTTATTTGAATTTATCCTAAATTCTCTTTCCATTGTATTAGCAGAAGATGTCATTTGTAACTGTCTATATATCAAAACATATTTGCCAGGTTGCAATTGCCATTGACCAGATTTTGTATCTGGATCAATATTACATACCCAATCAAAAGTTCCATCTTCTTTTTTAATAAAAATTTGTCCCGAAATATGGCTGCTTAATTTATAATTTAACCTCCCTGGAGCATCAATATTAACATTTACGGTACTACTTTGAGTAACATTTACATCTCTGTAAATTCGAGGAAGAGTTAAAATTTCTAGTTTATATTTCCCAACAATATATTTATCTGTGTAATTAATGTCTTGAACATTTATAGTTTTATCTGAGCCAGCTTGCATTACTCTAGACTGAATCGGATACATTCTTGCAGCATTTAAAAAGCGAACATTAATATACCCCTGAGGAGCATCAACCTCTATAACATTATGAATATTTCTTTTGATAGAAATATTCTTTTTTTCAACTCTTGGAAGCGTATTAACTACTAGATCATATTTAAACTTAGGATCCATTACAAGGGTATCAGGCAAGCCAAAACGATTTAATGTATGAGTGAAAGTATATTTTAACTTTTTTGTACCTGTTTCATATAAAAACATTGTAACATCCGTCTCTAAAGGTTCACCCGAAGTATTATTTAAATTTATCTGTACTGTAGTATTTACTAATGCTTTTGAAACAACATTACTTAACACATTTTCAAAAGCATCTTTAGTCTCTGCATCTGAATATGTTCCAATACAATTAAATTTATCTAGATAAGATAAATCCATACCAAGTCCAATAACAAATGGTGTTACTTTAATCCCTTTGTCTTTTAATTTCTGAGCGATTACACATGGATCATTATCACATGCTTCAACACCATCAGTAATTAGAATGATTATATTTCGAGATTCTTTATCCGGAAAATCTTCCGCAGCAGCTTCTAGAGATCTGGCAATAGGGGTTGTACCCTTTGCTTGTATAGACCTAATTCTATTTTTAATTTCTTGATAATTGTTGGGACCAAAAGGAACTTCTAATTTAGTATCATTACAATCTTGAAAAGTTGCTGTTATTGGGGACTGGTGACCATAAACCCGAAGAGCAACCTCCAAGTTAGGGGTACCAACAAGACCATTAATTTCTTTTGCTAACAATTCTTTTGCTGCTTGAATTCTTGTCTGCTCTCTTGTCCACTTAGCGTTCATACTATTTGAAGCATCTAGAATAAAAAGAATCCTAGTGAGCTCTTGCGCATTAGATGTAAAAGCACAAAACAATAATAATATGTAAACAAGTTTTTTCAAATTAATAATCTCCTAATGTTTCTTCAAGTTGGTCTAAAGCTAATTGTAATTGTTCTTTATTTGGTGCAACACCATGCCATTTGTGAGACCCCATCATATAATCAACCCCTTGTCCCATTTCTGTTTTCATAATAATAACAATTGGCTTACCATTTCCCGTCATCCCTTTTGCTTTTTCAAAGGTTTCTTTAATTTCATCAATGTTATGACCATCCATTTCTAATACATCCCATCCAAAAGCTTGCCATTTTTGAGAAAGGTTACCTAATGACAATACATCATCTGTATCACCATCAATTTGTCTTCCAT
>Ga0228670_1000072_pt1 | contig 63708 bp, 58 predicted proteins | sample 85DmetaG_FD_182785 | JGI IMG/M metagenome (GOLD analysis project Ga0228670, IMG submission 182785) | Seawater microbial communities from Monterey Bay, California, United States - 85D | ecosystem: Environmental > Aquatic > Marine > Coastal | place: USA: California | collected 2016-10-13
GTTTCTTTAATTTCATCAATGTTATGACCATCCATTTCTAATACATCCCATCCAAAAGCTTGCCATTTTTGAGAAAGGTTACCTAATGACAATACATCATCTGTATCACCATCAATTTGTCTTCCATTATAATCGATTGTAGATATAATATTATCAACCTTATTTGCACTTGCATACATCGCAGCTTCCCAAATTTGTCCTTCTTGCAACTCTCCATCCCCATGCAAGGTGTATACTATTGACTTATCACCGTTTAACTTTTTAGTTTGACAAGTTCCTAATGCATTAGATAAACCCTGACCTAAAGACCCAGAAGCCATCCTAATTCCAGGTAAATTTTTGTCCGTAGATGGATGTCCTTGTAATCGGGAAGAAATCTTTCTAAAAGTACCTAATTCATTCACTGGAAAATATCCAGACCTTGCTAAAACACTGTAAAAAACAGGGGAAATATGACCATTCGATAAGTAGAAGACATCTTCACCTACTGCATCCATTGAAAAAGATACTTTATGGTTCATCTGATGAAAGTACAATACTGTTAAATAATCAGCACACCCTAACGATCCACCCGGATGACCAGAGCTAACATCTGACACCATTCTAACTATATCTCTTCTTACTTGTGAAGCAATTTTTTTTAATTCCAAAGTTTCCATCTATCTTATTTTTGTCAATAAAATACAAATTTAGTTTATTTTATTAATTTTGGTGGAGATAGTATAAGAACATTTATTTTTATTACACAATATATTTAGCAATTAAGTCTTTAGTTATGAAAAAACATTTATTATTTTACTTTTTCATTATCAGTTTTTCTACATTTTCTCAACAAGGCAATTTCATAACTGAAAACGAATATGAGTATAGAAAATCAAATAAATTATTAAAAGGTGATGAAATAATTATTACCGAAGATATGATAAACCCTGGTTCATTTAAGAACAATGTAAATTACATTAAAAAAATTCAATTGGAAAAAGATGGCTGTCAAGGATACACAGACCCTATTGGTAACCCAACTACTCTTACAGCTTTAGATGATGGAAACTCAGGTGAAATATCTCTAGGTTTTGACTTTTGCTTTTTTGGAGACATTTACAATTCTGTTTATTTAAATGGTAATGGTAACATTAGTTTTGATGCATTTAACAATAGCTATGAAGCTTCTGCTTTTCCTTCTGCGACAGTTAAAATGATTGCTGCTTTTTGGGCAGATTTTGATTTTGAAAACTGTGGTGAAGTGTATGCTACCATTACCCCTACCGCAGCTATTTTTAACTGGGTTAATGCTGGTTATTTTAATAATAAATGCGATAAAGTAAACACTTGTCAAATAGTCATCACAGACGGAACAGACCCACTAATTCCTGGAGGAAATGTTGCTATTCACTATGCTGATATGCAATGGACAACAGGTGATTTTGACGGATCTGGAGGTTTTTTTGGGACACCTGCAACAGCTGGAGCGAATAGAGGTAATGATATTGATTATTTTCAAATAGGTCAATTTGACCATGCAGGAACAGATTATGATGGTCCTAATGGAAATACTGATGGAGTAGATTATCTAGATAATAGGTCTTTTGTTTTTGATTTTTGTAACACAACAAGTGGAAATTTACCCCCAAGTGCACAAAACAACAACAACTGTACTCCATACCAAGTTTGTAAACAGCCTGGAAGCGAATTAGAAATAGCATTTCCTTTTATTGGTCCAGAAAACGATCAAACAATTTCTTCTATTACCTATTCTTCACCTACTTTATCAAGTTCAACAGAGGTGTCAAACACATCAGGAGTTGGCTATACAGGCATTTTAACTGTAAGTATTGATGGAAATGCAGAAACAATAGGAATGCATGAACTAATTATTGAAGCTACCGATAATTTAGGAGCAGTAACTTCTGTATCTTATCAAATTGAAGTTGTAGATCCAACAACAGCATTTCCAGTTATCCCTACTATTAGTTTTTCACAATCATGTTCGCCTGTAACAATAAGTATTGACAATGGTCCATTTGATTCTTACTTATGGCAAGATAACTCAAGTAATTCGAGTACAGTTATCAACTCTGCTTATAATGGGAACTTTACTGTTGATGTAACAAACAACAGTTGCGTAAATACTATTTCAACTCCTTTAAACGTTACAGCAGCACCTTTCTTCAACCTCCAAGGAAATCTTGAGTTTTGCCCTGACGATATGAATACTAGATTATTCTTACCAGATTCACTGAATCTTGATTCAGCAAAATGGATTTCAAATTCGAATTCAAATGAGATTTCTGATTTATTTTCAAGTAATATAACAAGCTCTGGAGCCTATACAATTTCAGCTTATAGTTTTTCTGCTGGTTCAGTATGTTCTTCAGATACAATTATAAACGTTTCTGTTCAAGATGACTTAGTTTTAATACCTGATTTTAATACTTGTGAAACTACTGTCCAATTTACAGGAAATACTGGAGGAATAGGAAATGGTTCTTGGACTTTGCCTCAAGGAGTAAGTTTAAGTCCAAATAACACGAATTTAAATCCAGAAGTATCTTTTTCTGACTATGGACAGTATACTCTAAGCTATACAGAAACCGGTTGTTCAGATCAAGATGAAATTACAATAACTGTCGAAAGCCCACCTTTTTACAATTTATCAAATGATTTATTTTCTTGTCCAAACGACCAGGTAAAAGTAGAATTAATTGACTCATTAAATTTAAATGCTGCAATATGGAAAGCAAATGATGGAAATATTGTTAGTAACTCATATTCAACAAACCTTAGTCCAGGGGAGTACATATTAAATATCACAGGTCTAAATGGATGCTCTGCTCTAGACACAAATGTTATAATTGCGACTCAAGAAGAGGTCAATTTAATAAATCCAGCAACAAATAATAAATTATGTATGTTCAATTATGGAGATATTCTTTCAATTACAGCAAGTTCAGGAAACGACTTACCTGGTACATGGGAATACACAACAACTACTGGAGGTAACTTGAACTTTCTTAATGATTTCGCATCCACCACTTTTACAGCCACTGAATATGGTGAATACACGATTACTTTTACTGATAATTTATGTCAAGAATCGGATCAAGTTTCATTTATTGTAACACCTGGAGCTTATTTCGAAGTTGAAGACTATGATGTATGTGAAGGTTATACTCAATTAGTTCAAGCAACAATACAAACACCTGACCAATATATTGAATCACTAGAATGGAGTAATGGACAAACAGGAAAAAGTATAACTGTTAGTAGTGAGAACAACTATGTTTTAACAATGTCAACTGGTTGTGGAACTCCTTATTCTGATACTGCTTTTGTAAATTATAGAATCTGCGACATTGAAATGCCAAACATATTCACTCCTAATGGTGATGGTGTAAACGATACTTATTTAATAAAAGGAGATAAAGAAATCTTTAAAGAATTTAATATAGTGATTACTAATAGGTGGGGAAATATCATTACCGAATATAATGATCCTTCAGGGATTTGGGATGGTACAAATAATAAAGGTGAAATTGTTGAGGATGGGGTATATTTTTATAATGTACAAGCAGTAACATTGCAAGATGAAGCAATTGCTAAAAAAGGCTTTATTCAAGTAATCAAAAACTAACTTTATTAAAAATAAATAAAGTTTAATTACCAAGTATTATGAAAAACATAGGTGTAAATGGTTTCGGAAGAATCGGAAGATACTTCACAAGATTGAGTCTAACGAAAAAAGACATAAGTGTTCATGTTGTTAATGACCTTGGAGACATTAACACATTAATGCATTTGTTAAAATTCGACTCTATCCACGGTAAACTAAACTTGAGTTTTAAAATAATTGGAAATAAGGTGTTATTTGAGAATGGAAAAGAGATAGTTTTCTTAAACGAACCTAATCCAGAAGAGATCAACTGGGACAAATATAATGTTGAAACTGTAATTGAAGCCACTGGCCTTTTTTTAACTAAAGAAAAAGCTTACAAACATATAATTGGTGGAGCAAAGAAAGTCATCCTATCTGCTCCTGCTAAAGACAGCGACATTAAAACTGTTGTTCTAGGTGTTAATGAAGAAATTCTTGATGAAAATTTCGAAATCATCTCTAATGCTTCTTGTACAACAAACTCTGCTGCACCTTTAATAAAAGTGATTTCAGAATTATGTGACATTGAAAATGCTTTTATCTCTACTGTTCATAGTTATACTTCTGATCAAAATCTTCAGGATGCACCACATCGAGATTTAAGAAGAGGAAGGGCTGCTGCTAATTCAATTATCCCTACTACAACAGGTGCTGCAAAAGCTCTAATTAAAATATTTCCTGAGTTAGATGGTAAAATAGAAGGTAGTGCTTTTAGAATTCCTGTTCCTAATGGTTCTATCACTGATTTAACAATTGTTACAAAAGGTAAAACACCTTCAGTAGCTGATATAAATGATGCTTTTTTAAAAGCTTCAGAAGGAGACCTTAAGCACATATTAAGTTATACAGATGAACCTCTTGTCTCCTCTGATATCATAGGAAACTCTTCTAGTAGTGTTTATGATTCTCTACTTACCTCAGTAACAGGAAATATGATTAAGATCTACGGGTGGTATGATAATGAAGCTGGTTATTCAAATAGGTTAATTGATTTGATTCGTAAAACTTAAACTTTTACTATTGAACCATTTTCAATTATAGTATCATGCATTAATTGAAATATTTTTTCAGCAACATTAGTAGAAGAATTTAAAACTCCTTGATTCTTAAATTCTATAAACTGATTTACATTTTTAAAATCTTCCTTAGAAAAATTACGAATCTCTTCTTGCATTTTTGTATCTACTTTACCAGGGTAAAAAGAGTAAACATTAATTGGAAACTCGAAAGAAATTTGTTCTTTCCCTGTAACTTTAGTAAATATATCTATCGCTGATTTAGTAGCTCCATAAATTGACCAGCCCTCAATGGGATGGATAGAAGCTCCCGATGATATATTTACAACACTTTTTAAAGCTTTCCAACCCTGCGTTTCTTTAATAAAAAGATTCGTTAAGAAAATTGGGGTTAAAGTATTTATTTTAAAAGTTCTTTCAATATCACCATAAACTAGATTACCAACTTCTTTTACTTCTCCTAAAGTACCTGCATTATTTATTAAACATATTGAATAAACATCTTGGTTCTCTATTAAGATAGTGGTAATTAAACTTTCTAAATCGTTTGTACCATCTTTGGAAAAATCAAATTGATGTTGAATAAAGTTAAGATCATTTATCATCTGATTGCTTGACCTTGCAATAGAATATACTTTGTACCCTTTAGATAAATACTTAATACATAAAGCACTTCCAATCCCCCTACTGCCTCCAGTTACAATTACTATTTTTTCCATCTTTATACTTTTAAACTAATCAAAATATAAGTAAGCTATAAAACCTTAACAATTCTTACCTTTGTAATAATAATACATTGTTTTTAAGTTATGTCACAAACGAAAATAAATATACGAAATCTAGATTTAAATGAGCTAATAACTAAATTAGACTCATTTGGAGAGAAAAAATTCCGTTCCAAACAAGTTTATGAATGGTTGTGGCAAAAAAATGCTAGTTCATTTGAAGAAATGACAAATTTAAGTCTATCGCTTAGAGAAAAGCTAGAAAAAGAATTTTTCATAGATAAAATCATTCTTGATGATCAACAGATTAGTTCTGATAAAACGATCAAATGTGCATTTTCTGTTGGTGCAGGAAAAGTAGTAGAAGGTGTACTGATACCGACAACATCAAGAACAACTGCATGTATTTCCTCTCAAATTGGTTGTAGTCTTGCTTGTTCATTCTGTGCTACTGGAAAATTAAAATTAATGCGAAACTTAACAGCAGGAGAAATTGTTGACCAAGTAGTTTACTTAAAAAACCAAGCAGAAAGCAGGTATAATACTCCATTAACTAATATTGTATATATGGGTATGGGAGAACCTCTTTTAAATTACAAAAATGTCGTGAAATCATGCGATATTTTAACCTCCCCAGACGGCTTAGGCATGTCTCCTCGAAGAATAACAGTATCTACCGCTGGTATTGCTAAAATGATTAAAAAACTCGGAGACGATGAAGTTAAATTTAACCTAGCCCTCTCTCTACATGCTGCTAATGACAAGAAGAGAAGTCAAATAATGGAAATAAATGACACAAATAATCTTGATACTTTATCAGAAGCTTTGATCTATTTTCATGAAAAAACCGGAACTAGAGTAACATTTGAGTACATAATCTTTAAAGATTTCAACGATAAAATTGAAGATGCACAAGAGCTTGCTGCTTTTGCTAAATGTGTACCATGTAAGGTTAATATTATTGAATATAACCCAATAGATGAAGGTGGCTTTCAAAAAGCAGATGAATCAAAAGTTGATGCTTTTGCTAAGTATTTAGAAGACAGAAACATGGTTGTTCATGTAAGAAGAAGTAGAGGGAAAGATATTGATGCAGCTTGTGGTCAATTAGCAAATAAAAACAAAACAATTTCTCCAGAAGAAAGGAAATTAAAAGTTAAATAATCTTATTAATGAAGCTCATATTTAATCTTAGTGTATATTTGTATTAATGATGAATGTAAAGCAAATATTAGCTCCGATAAGTACTGAAATGGATGAATTTGAAGTTCGTTTCAGACAAAGTATGCGCTCTAAAGTTCCATTATTAGATAAAATAACGCATTATATTATACGAAGGAAAGGAAAACAAATGCGTCCTATGTTTTTATTTCTAACGGCAAAAATGTTAGGAGAAACAAATGATAAAACATACGATGCAGCATCTCTTGTTGAATTACTTCATACTGCATCTTTAGTTCATGATGATGTTGTTGACGATGCTAATGAAAGAAGAGGTTTTTTCTCAATAAATGCTTTATGGAAAAATAAAATAGCTGTACTTGTTGGAGACTTTATGCTTTCCAGAGTTTTACTTTTATCTATTGAAAAAAACAATATTCGTTTATTAGAAATTGTTGCTAGAGCTGTCCGAGAGATGAGTGAAGGAGAGTTACTTCAAATTGAAAAGGCTAGAAAACTAGACATCACTGAAGAAGTTTATTTTGATATCATTCGTCAAAAAACAGCCTCTCTTTTATCTACAGTATGTGAATCTGCTGCGGTTTCAGTTGACAGAGAGGATGAAGCATCAAATATGAGAAAATTTGGAGAACTTGTTGGTTTAGCTTTTCAAATAAAAGATGATATATTCGATTATGGAGACTCAAAAGAAATTGGTAAACCGACAGGACTAGATATTCGTGAAAGAAAAATGACTTTACCTCTAATATATGTATTAAGTAAATGTGATATTAAGACTAAAAAAGAGTTGATTAACATTATAAAAAATCATAACGAAGACTCCAAATATGTTAAAAGAGCTATTCAAATTGTAATAGATAATGGAGGTATTGAATACGCTCAAAATAAAATGAACATATTAAAAGAAGAAGCTTTACAATGCCTTACTTCAATTCCTGAATCCGATTCAAAAAATGCTATTATAGGACTAGTTGAATACACAACTCAAAGAATTAAATAAGATGAAACAGTTTATATTTCTTTCAATATTTTCACTTTTTATCTCTTGCTCAAATGAAGAGAATGCTGTTAATAAAGAAAAGCAAGAACAATCCAATTCAGCTTCAGAAACATTAACAGAAATAAAAGACGGAGAATATATTGAATACTATCCTGGTAAAAAAGAAGTTAAGATAAAAGGCTATAAAAACACTCAAGACAAAAGAGAAGGTAAATGGGTTTACTACTCTAAAAACGGCGAAGAACTTTCTATAACCTATTTTAAAAATGGTTTAAGAGAAGGTCATACAATTGTAAAACGCCCTAATGGTTCCTTAAACTATGTTGGAGAGTATCATGATGACAAAATGGTAGGTGTTTGGAAATTTTACGATGAAAAAGGTAATGTAAAACGAGAAAAAGACTACGGTCAAGGCATATAATCTAAATGGCTAAAATACCTCCTCATATTATTGATGATATCATGCAGGCTTCTCGTATTGAAGAAGTCATAGGTGAATTTGTCAATTTAAAGAGAGCAGGATCTAACTTAAAAGGTTTAAGCCCTTTCACAGATGAAAAATCACCATCATTTGTAGTCTCCCCTTCAAAACAAATATTCAAATGTTTTTCAACTGGAAAAGGAGGTACAGTAGTCTCTTTTTTGATGGAAAAAGAGCATTTCTCTTATCCAGAAGCACTGAGATGGTTAGCCGATAGGTATAATGTAGAAATTCCTGAAGAAGCTCCACTTACGGCTGAACAACAAGCAGCAATTACAGAAAGAGAGAGCCTACACATAATCAATGATTTTGCAAAAGACTACTTTGCAAATTCCATGCATGAAACGGAAGAAGGAAAAGCGATTGCGCTTTCTTACTTTGAGGAAAGAGGATTTAGGCTAGATATTGTTAAAAAATTTCAACTTGGTTATTGCTTAAATAAAGGAGATGACTTTACAAAAGCAGCACTTAAAAAAGGGTATAAATTAGAATACCTTGAAAAGGTTGGACTAGTAAAAACGAAAGAAAATCGAAGCTTTGACTTCTTTAGAGGAAGAGTAATGTTTCCAATCCATAGTGTTTCAGGAAGAACTCTTGGTTTTGGAGGTAGAACATTATTTACGGACAAAAAAATTGCAAAATATTTTAACTCTCCTGAAAGTATCATTTACAATAAAAGTGAAATCCTTTATGGACTTCATTTTGCAAAAGGAGATATTATAAAATACGACAACTGTTTTTTGTGTGAAGGATATACAGATGTCATTAGTCTTCATCAAGCAGGAATCGAGAACGTTGTTTCCTCATCAGGAACTTCCTTGACGAAAGAACAAATAAAATTAATACGAAGGTACACACAAACCATTACAATTCTTTATGATGGAGATCCTGCAGGAATAAAAGCATCTTTTAGGGGGATTGATTTAATATTGGAGGAAGGAATGAATGTGAAAGTCGTTCTATTTCCAGAAGGAGAAGATCCGGATTCATATTCAAAAAGTGTTAGTACAGTTGAATTAGAAAACTACATAAAAGGGCATACACAGGATTTTGTAACTTTTAAATCAGAAATATTATTAAAAGATAGTAAAGGAGACCCTATTAAAAAAGCAGAGTTAATTCGAGAGATTATTCATTCTGTATCTCTTATTCCAGATCAAATCACTCGTTCAATGTACTCCAAAACCTTATCCGAAAGGTTTGATATTGATGAAGGAATAGTTAGCAATGAACTAAATAAAAGTAGGAATGGGATTATTCATAAGCAGCAATTGAGGCCCGTTTCTCCGAGTATAAATGAAGGGCCTCCTCCTCTAATCCCTATTGACCATAGTAAACAAAGCAATACAAGCTCTAGCTACAATGATGATCATACAGAATTAGACTTAATCCGAAAACTTATCAAATATGGCGTTTTTGCTATCGAAACAGATCATATTAATGAAAATGGAGAAAAAACAAAAATAGAAACTAGCGTTGCAGAGTTAATTTGTCATGAATTAGACAAAGATGAATTATTCTTTGAAACTCCTATTTACAATTCAATCCATAAAATTATACTAGAAGGATTGTCTGAAAACACACTTTATAAATCTTCTTTTTTCCTCCGAATGGAAAATCAAGAAATTGTAAAGTTTGTAAGTGAAATTGAATCGGATGTATATGACCTTAGCCCGAAATGGTTGAGTAAGCATCACATCGAAACCAATACTGAATTAGACAGGTTACCACTTGCTATACTTAGTTCAATTTATGCCTTCAAAGTAAGTAAAGTCAAAAAACGGATTTTTGAAATTGAAAAAGAATTAGAAGAAATGATTGATGACGACGAAGAAAAGTTAACCAATCTACTATCTGAAAAAATAAGTTTAGATAAAGTAAATAAATTGCTTTCCGAAAAATTAGGTAGGATTATATTAGGCTAGAATATGTTAAGTAATATATTATTTGAATTTGGACCATACGAAATCTGTACTTGGAATATTATTGTAATATTTCTAATTATAATTGGAACCACTTTATTAAAAAAAGTCATTGATCGTTTCCTTAAACAATTTTTAAACCATGCGAACATAAAAGTTAAAGGACAAAGAATAACTTGGCTAAGATTACTCAGCCAAAGTGTTTATTTTTTAGCATTTTATATTGGAATATCTAGTTTAAGGATAAATAATCCTAATGTATCGTTTGACGACTTTTTGAATTATAACTTCATTCAGTCTGAACATTTTAGTTTACGATTTTATAATGTACTTGTTATCATAGCTATCTATTTTGGTGCAAAAATGTTGATTAATGTTACCAAATTATATATTGCTAAACGATTCAAGGAAAAAGACGATTCCAATCAAGGTTCAGAATATGTTTATACTCAAATAGCTAAATATATAATATCTCTAATTGCTTTTTTCGTTTGTCTTAAAGCTTTAAACATTGAAATCGCCATACTTCTAACTGGTTCAGCAGCTTTATTAGTTGGATTAGGGTTAGGACTTCAAGATGTATTTAGAGATATGTTTTCAGGTATAATCCTTTTATTCGAAGGAAACCTTAAAGTTGGAGATATTATTGAGATAAGTAACTCAGGAACCACAGAACCAATAGTAGCTAAGATATTAAGAATAAATGTGAGAACCACCCAAATTGAAACTCGAGATGGAAATGTTCTCATTATACCTAATAATAAATTAACCCAAGAACATATTGAAAATTGGTCTCATGGCTCAGAACTTTCAAGATTTAAAATCGATGTGTCAGTAGCTTATGGAACGGATACTGAACTCGTTTCAAGACTTTTAAAACAAGCAGCTTTAAGCCATCCAAAAGTGAAGAAAAATAAATCCGTAGATGTAAGACTAAATAATTTTGGAGACAACGGTATTGAGATGGAACTATTGTTTTGGGCAGACCAAAGTTGGGATATCAATTTTTTCAAATCAGACATTAGACTTGAAATAGACAAACTTTTTAGAGAGTATAAAATTGTTATTCCTTTTCCACAAAGAGATATTCGAATTATTCAATCCTAAAAAATCACATTAATAAGAACTTATACCTTTGAATCGTATTTTCTAAACCAAGGTATAAAGCATCTGAAATTAAAGCATGACCAATAGAAACTTCTAAAAGGTTATTTATTTTTGATTTAAAAAACTTTAAGTTATCTAAACTAAGATCATGTCCTGCATTAATTCCTAGTCCTAGTTCACTTGCGTAATTTGCAGCGGTAATATATTTTTCAATCGCCTTTTCAGGGTTTTGAGTAAAATTATTTGCAAATGGTCCTGTATACAACTCTATCCTATCTACTCCAGATTTTGCAGCATATTCAATATTAATTAAATCTATATCTACAAAAATTGCACTTCTTACATTTAACTCTTTGTATTGAAGAACAAGATCTGATAGCTGATCTAAATGCTTTTTAGTGTTCCAACCTGCATTAGAGGTTAATACGTTCGGTGGATCTGGAACCAAAGTTGCTTGAGTAGGTTTAATATCTTGGATAATTTTATTAAACCTATTATCTGGATATCCTTCTATATTAAATTCTGTTTTAACAACATCCGCTAAATCATAAGTATCTTTTAATGTTATATGCCTTTCATCAGGTCGGGGATGTATTGTTATACCTTCTGCTCCAAAACGCTCACAATCAATTGCTACTTGTACAACATTAGGCGTGTTTTCTCCTCGTGCGTTTCGAATAGTTGCAATTTTATTTATGTTAACACTAAGTTTAGTCATTGTAATAAATTATAATTTTACTAGTCAAATGTACATACTTATGAAGTATTTTACTAATTTGGCTAGTACTATGAATGCATTAGAATTATTATCAGAAGAAATACCTCCATTAACTCACACAGATACAGGTGAAAAGGCCTTGAGATGGATGGATGAATTTAAAATATCTCATTTGCCCGTAATCAAAAATGGGAACTTTGTAGGGATTATATCCGAATCAGATATCCTGGACAAACTAAACCTTGAAGATAAATTAGATATTTTATTTGATCATTTACCAAGAGCCTATGTGTTTCAAAATGCTCATATATATGAAGTTCTAGCAAAAATATCTGAACATAGACTTAGCGTTATTCCTGTTTTAGATCAAGATGAAAAATACATAGGTTGTATTTCGATTCAACACTTAACAACTTTAATAGCAAATACGGGAAGTATAAAAGAGAATGGTGGCATTTTAGTTTTGGAAATCAATAGTATTGATTATTCAATGGCTCAAATTGCTCAAATAGTTGAAAGTAACAATGCTAGGATTTTAAGCTCGTATATCATGTCTCCATCTGATTCTACTAAACTTGAAATCACTCTTAAAATTAATCAAGTTGAACTAGCGAGTATTATAAGAACATTTGAAAGGTATGACTATACTATCAAAGCATCTTATCAAAAAAGCAGAACAGATGATGACATTCAATTTAAATACGATGCCCTTATTAACTATTTGAACTTATAAAATATGAATGTTGCCATTTATGGGAAGAAAATAAACAAACAAACTGCAACTCATTACGTTCAGTTTTTAGCTATTTTGGCTGATTTAGGTTGGAACCCTATACTTGAGAAAGAGTTAAAAGAACAATTAGTCAAGAAAGTTGGGGTTGCTTCTAACTGCGATACATTCTCAGATAGATCGGCTTTTAAAACTGGTATTGATTTAGCTTTTAGTATTGGAGGAGATGGTACTTTCATAAACACGGTGAGTTATATAAGAGATTCAGGGGTACCAATACTAGGGATAAATACTGGTCGACTTGGTTTTTTAGCAAATATACCAACTGATAAGCTGGAAGAGACCATGGAGTTAGTGAAAAACAAAGAGTATGTTTTTCAAAAAAGATCGTTAATGAAAATTGAAACAGAAAGTAATCTTTTCGGTGAAGATAACATTGCTTTAAATGAGGTAACACTTCATAAAAAGGATGCTGCTTCGATGATTACCGTTCACGCTTCTCTTGATGACAATTACTTAAATTCATATTGGGCAGACGGATTAATTGTAGGTACACCCACCGGTTCTACAGCATACAACCTAAGTTGTGGGGGGCCAATTGTTACTCCTGGCTGTCAGATACATTTACTTACACCTATTGCTCCACATAACTTAAATGTTAGACCAATGGTCGTTCCTGATCATATGCCAATCAAGTTAAAAGTTGAAGGGAGAGAAAGAAAGTATCTGATAAGTTTAGATGGAAACTCTAAAAACATATCCCAAGGAGAAGAAGTTTCTATTCACAAAGCTGACTTCATGATTAACGTAATAAAATTTAAAGACAATAACTTCCTAGATACCATCAGAAATAAAATGTTATGGGGACTAGATAAAAGAAATTAAGATAATTTTCACATTTTTTAACAAGTTTTAATTTTATTACTATATTTGCTAAATTATAAACAAATTTTAAGAAATTATGAAAAAACTAATCTTACCACTTTTAGTAGTCATTGCTACTATGATTTCAGGAAAATCACAAGCTCAAGAAGGAACAATTATTGTAGATGGATACTATGGATATGGGAGTCTTTACAATGCTATTTTTAAAGCTTTAGTTTCTAATGATGCTTCAAGTACATTTAAAGGTATAGGGCCATTAGGAGTTAGAGGTGAATATATGATAAGTGATAAAGTAGGATTTGGACTTGATATTGCTTATACCTCGTCTTCAATTGAATATTCTGAAACTAATCTTGATATGAATTTAAATTTTGTTACCTATGATGCAACTTTAAAAACTGCTAAACTAGGAACTATGGTAACTTTCAATTATCATTTTGTTAATAATGATAAATTTGATTCATATTTTGTTTTTGGATTAGGTTATGGAAACAGAACTTTTAAAGCTGAATCAGATTATGCTGGATATGTTAGCCCAGAATATAATTCTACTTTCCCTGTAGCATCTAGATTAGGAGTTGGAATGAGATATTTCTTCACCGAAAAGATCGGATTAAATTTAGGTTTAGGTCTAGGACAAGGAGGTCTTTTAAATGCTGGTGTTTCTGCTAGATTCTAATAAAAATTGAACTATAGTAAAAAAGCTACTCAATTTTGAGTAGCTTTTTTTTGTTTATTTTTTTCTATCCAAAAAATAGAAAAATTCTTTTATAATCATAAAAACTAAAAGAGGAAAAACGATAAAAGAAAGCTTGTTATAATTATATGCCGCAGTAAAATCAAAGTGAATCATATGCTGAATAGCTCTTGTCATACCGCATCCATAACATTGAATATCAAAAATCACAACAGAAAGACATACAGACTGACCTTCATCAAAGTAATCTTTAGGTAAGTAAAATAAAACAATTCCAGTTATAAATAAAGAGGAAAATAGAAGCCAACCTAATCTTCTTTTTACTTTTCTGTTTTTAAAAAAATTCATTAGTTTCTAAATTTAACGTAAACAGCTTCACCGGTATTCAATCTAGCAACAACTGGTGTAGATTTTTCATCATCAATGATTAAAAAGTTAACTGTATTAGTTGGTGTTGTACCTTCATTCAAAGCTACAACTTTTAAAAGAGATATCCCTTCTACTAATTCAAAAGGAATCTTTTTGTGCTTGTTTTTGATTTCTAAGTTTTCCGCTATTTTCACGTTATTATAAATAATGTTTACAACATCATTATCTTCAGAAAAATTATCCCAAACTTCAATTTCTACTTTTTTTGCTTTACATTCAATCGAAATAGTATCACTTCCTTTTAAATCAATAGTATTCTTTTGAAATTTAGATCTAATTTCTTCCAAATCAATTGATTCAGAATTTTTTAAGGAATCAACATTAATCCCTTTTGTTTTTAAAACATCTAATATCTCAGATGAAATAAGACTTATTTTTCCTTTCGAACAGATGGAATCATTTAAAAATACACCAGTATATTCACCTTGAATTACTTGTTTCTTACTTATCTCTTTTAACTCTAAATTATCGACGCGTACAAAGCAAAATGAACTTACATCTGCTGTTGATTTTGTTTGGGTATTATTAATTTCTTTAAATGAAATAGTATTTGTTTTACTATTCAGAAAACCCTTAATTGAAGATGAAGTCCTATTTGGCCCATTAAAATCAGTAACAGATTCTCCAGTTAAACTACCATCTTTTAGAACATTAAAGTTTATCTTGTACGTCAATATAGCATCTCCTGTTTGAAGAACGCCAATATATTCATATGAATTTTGCGAATAAGCAATAATTTGAAAGCAAAAAAATACTAATAAGGCTAAATATGACTTCATCCAAAAAATCTTTGTGACAAATATTATAAATAATATTTAAATTTGCCTTAGTCATTAATTTAATTATTTCAAAAACATGAAAAAGATTATATCAATTTTATCTATTAGTATATTGCTAATATCTGGGTCAGTTTATGCATCTTTCCCAGTAAAAAATTCAACAACTACATCAATTACCGAAAAAAAATCTTCTAAAAATATTGATACGAAATCAGAATTAAAAAAAGCAAATATAAAAAAAGCATTAAAAGAAACTAGAAAACAAAATAGTTCTAGTAGTGTAGACACAGAATTTATAATTACTTTGTGCTTGTTCATATTACTAGGATGCTTTGCTGCTCACAGATGGTATAAAGGTAAACCTTTAGAATGGAACATACTTTACATCTTAACAGCTGGAGGTTGCGGTATATGGGCATTAGTTGATTTAATCAATATCCTTAGAAAAGAATTCTAAAAACACTATTAGACTAAATTTAATAAATTATTGATCGTAAAGGCTGCTTAAAAAAGCAGCCTTTTTTCTTACATAAAAGAATAGGACTGTTTAACAATATAAAAAAATAATTAAACATTTTTTATATTGAAACTAGTTTCGTAAATTTGTTAAAGTACTACAAATAAAAAATATTTTATGAATACAACTGAAAAATTGGGCTACAAAGTAAAAGACATTAGCTTAGCTGAATGGGGAAGAAAAGAAATCGTATTGGCTGAGGCTGAAATGCCAGGATTAATGTCATTACGAGAAGAATTCGGTGATTCAAAACCACTTGCTGGAGCTCGAATTGCTGGTTGTTTACACATGACGATTCAAACTGCTGTTTTAATCGAAACATTAACTGCTCTTGGAGCAGAAGTATCTTGGTCATCTTGTAATATTTTCTCTACACAAGATCAAGCTGCTGCAGCTATCGCTGCTACAGGTGTACCTGTCTATGCGTGGAAAGGATTAACTGATGAAGAATTTGATTGGTGTATCGAGCAAACTATCTTTGCTTTTGAAGGTGGTAAACCTTTAAACATGATCTTAGATGATGGTGGAGATTTAACGAACATGGTTTTTGATCGTTACCCTGAATTAACGAAAGATATTAAAGGATTATCTGAAGAAACAACTACAGGAGTTCACAGATTATACGAAAGAGTTAAAAATGGTAGCTTAGTAATGCCAGCAATCAATGTGAACGACTCGGTGACTAAATCTAAATTTGACAACAAATACGGATGTAAAGAGTCTTTAGTTGACTCTATTAGAAGAGCTACGGACGTTATGATGGCTGGTAAAGTTGCTGTTGTTTGTGGATACGGAGATGTTGGAAAAGGTTCTGCTGCTTCTTTAAGAGGTGCTGGTGCTAGAGTTATAGTAACTGAGATTGATCCAATTTGTGCTTTACAAGCTGCAATGGATGGTTTTGAGGTTAAGAAACTAGACACAGTAGTTGGTAGAGGTGATATTATTGTTACAACTACTGGAAATAAAGATATCATTGTAGGTCGTCATTTTGAAAAAATGAAAGACAAAACTATCGTTTGTAACATCGGTCACTTTGACAATGAAATTGACATGAAATGGATGATTGATAATCATGGTTCGACAAAAAACACTGTAAAACCACAAGTTGATATTTACAATGTTAATGGTAATGATATCATCATTTTAGCTGAAGGAAGATTAGTGAATTTAGGATGTGCAACTGGTCACCCTTCATTTGTAATGTCAAATTCTTTCACAAATCAAGTTTTAGCTCAAATGGAATTATGGGAAAATAGTTCAAATTATGAGAATGATGTATACATGCTTCCTAAACACTTAGATGAAAAAGTAGCAAAATTACATTTAGCTAAAATTGGTGTTGAGTTAGAAGAACTTACTCCAGATCAAGCGAAATATATTGGTGTTGAAGTTGAAGGACCATACAAACCAGAACATTACAGATATTAATCAATAATTGATTAAATAAATCAAAAGGGATCTCAATTGAGATCCCTTTTTTCATTCTAATTATTTTTAAAAGATTAGGCTACAACTTCTTCAATCCTATTCTTTTTCTAGCTTCATCTACTTCTAAAACTTCTACATTTACATGTTCATGTAGCGTTATAAATTGAGCGGGATCTTCTACAAACACATCCGCTAAGTTTGATTTATGAATTAGTCCATTTTCTTTGATACCAATATTAACAAAAGCACCAAAAGCAGTGACATTAGTAACAATTCCTGTAATTTTCATTCCTGCCTTTAAATCCGAAATTGATCGAATTGAATTATCAAACTCTAATATTTTTGCTTTCTTTCTAGGGTCTCTTCCAGGCTTCTTTAACTCTTTAATAATGTCTTCAAAAGTATAGCTATCCATATCTGGAAAGTCTGTATTACTTAATTTATCTAAAAAAGAATCGTTTCCTACTAAATCTTCAATTTTTAAATTCATTTTTTTAGCAATCCTTTCCACTTTTAAATAATTTTCTGGATGAATAGATGAATTATCTAGTGGGTTTTTAGCATTTCGAATTCTCAAAAAACCTGCAGCTTGTTCAAAAGCTTTATCGCCTAATCTTTTAACTTTTTTTAATTCTTCTCTTGATTTGAAAGAACCTATTTCTGACCTATAAGCAACAATATTTTCCGCAATAGTGGGACCTAAACCTGAGACATAACTCAATAAATAAGAAGATGCAGTATTTAAATCAACTCCTACATTATTTACACAAGACAATACTACGTCATCCAAAGCAGTTTTTAAATGTGTTTGATTGACATCATGCTGATACTGTCCTACGCCAACTGACTTAGGGTCTATCTTTACTAATTCAGCTAAAGGATCCATTAAACGTCTACCAATAGAGACAGAACCTCGAACAGTTACATCATAATCTGGAAATTCTTTTCTTGCTATTGAACTTGCTGAATAAATAGACGCTCCGTCCTCTCTAACACTATATACTTCTAAGTCTCTATCAAAACGAATTTTCTTTACTAAATATTCTGTTTCTCGACCAGCTGTTCCATCACCAATAGCTATAACCTCTACTTTATAAGCTTGAACTAATTGAGCTAATTTAGCCTTTGCTTTATCTTGCTCTTTTTGTGGAGGATGAGGATAAATTGTTGCATTAGTCAGAAGGTTCCCTGATTCATCTAGACAAACGACCTTACATCCTGTTCGAAAACCTGGATCAATAGCTAAAATCCTTTTTGCACCCAAAGGAGGAGCAAGTAATAGTTGCCTTAAATTTGAACTAAAAATATTGATTGCGGCACTATCGGATTTTTCTTTTAATTCATTTATAAATTCTGTTTCAATAGATGGTAAAATCAATCTTTTATACGAGTCCTTACAAGCCGCTTCTATTAATCGAGAAGAATCATTATCTGATTTAATAAAGAAACGATAGAATACGTTTAAAACGTCCTCTTTATCTGGTTGAATTTTAAATTTGATAAAACCTTCCTTTTCTGCTCTTGCTATTGCAAGAAAACGGTGGGAAACAATTTTATTAAAATGTGCTTCATAAGCAAAGTAGTCTTTATACTTTTGCGCTTCTTCCTCTTTCCCCTTAACTAACTTAGTGGTTAAAATTGCTTGTCTTCGGAAAATCTGACGGATTTTTTGACGTAAAGAAGGGTTTTCATTCATCCATTCTGCGATTATATCTAAAGCACCACTAATAGCTTCTTCCTCATCTTTTACAAGACCTTTCACAAAACGATTAGCCATTTCTTCTGGCTTTCCAGAACCTTGTGACATTATCATTTTTGCCAATGGTTCTAGACCTTTCTTCCTAGCTTTCTCTCCTCTTGTCTCTCTTTTTTGCTTAAAAGGTAAATATAAATCTTCTAGTTCAACAAGATCAAAACTAGCTAAAACTTTATCCTGGAAATCAGGAGTTAAATTCCCTTGCTCTTCAACAGTTTTTAAAATAGTCTTTTGTCTTGCTAGAATATCGGAATATTTCTTTTTACCATCCCTAATAGAAGCAATTTGAACTTCATCTAACCCCAAAGTTCTTTCTTTTCTATACCTAGCAATAAAAGGAACAGTGGCTCCACTTTCTAAAAGTTCTAAAGTATTTAAAATCGATTTTTCTCCTAAATTCAGTGAACTCTGGAGATAAGAAACAGTAGTCATCTTATTATTTTTTATATTCTAAAATAGATTGTGTTTGTCGAAAATACAATTCTTCATTAATGTTTTTGAAGAATGCATTAGGGAAATAAAACTGACCAATTTGAAGATAGTTGTAGCCATGTTTAGCCATACTCATTGCTCCTTCTTGACATAAACCAATACCGTGACCAAATCCCCTCCCATTTAAAACAACATAATCTCCTTCTGGATGACAACTAAAAAAAGTTGATTTTAGTTTAAACTCCTTTCTTAAATCTCTTAATGGTATTCCTAATGTTGGACTTTGGTAAAAAGCTTTTCGATAGGGTTGATTGAACGTGTAGATTTTATCTCCATAAACAGAATGGTGAATAGGATAGTTATATTTTTTTACAAGAAAATTTTTCCATAAATATTTCGGAATTTTTTTTCCCCAAGTAGCTTGTCTTGTATGAATACAGAAAGTATCTTTAAATGAATATAAATACGGTACAGGTTTATTCCAAACGTATTCAGCTGGAGATGTCTGCCCACCACAATTTGCATGAAAATAAGAATCCAACAAAACACCAGATTCATCGGTCATTACAACGCCTCTTGACTGAACAACAGCAGTATCAATTTTCTTAGTAAACCTCAACATACTATGATAAGCTTGACAATGAACATTATCACACAAATCAAAACCTTCTTCATGATGTCTGTGTCCGTACTTAATTGCATAAGTTCGACTCATTACCGCTTGTACTTTATAATACTCCAAATCTCTACCTCCACCACCTTCTGATTCAATAACACCAGCTAAATAATTATTAATATCTACAACATTAACAATTTTCAACCCTGAAATATCTTTAGATACTTCCAAATTATCTTTATACTTTCTTTGTTTATAAGCGGGGATTTTTGGAGATAATACCATAGAGGTATTCAAAAAGTTTTGAACAAAAAGTACTTTATTATAATTCCCTAAAATAGAAGTTCCTTTTTTAACTTGGACTAGACCACTTGATGTTTCGGTTAAATCAAAGTATTCATTTTGAAGAAGGGAGCCTATAAATATAGAATCTCCATAAACCATATAACTTCCATCGTTATATTCAATCGCTATCTTTTTTATGACATTTTTTCTAAAAAGCCCTATTCTCATTTGTTGGGAAAAACCAATAAATGAAAAGAATAAAAAGATATAGATTAATAACGACCTCAAAAGATTATTTATTATTTAATATTTGAGATAACATTAAAGATGCCAATTTTTTACTTGCACCACCTTCGCCTAAAACCTCTTTCAAAGATTGGTAATCCTTCAAAATTACGTCTCTCTTATCACCTCCAATAATTATACGTTTAAACTCACTTTTAATAGTGGAATCTTTACAATCTCCTTGAATCAACTCTTTTACCGATTCTTTGTCTAAAATTAAATTTACTAAAGATATGTACTTAATTTTCACTAACCTTTTAGCAATATGGTAAGAAATAGCAGACGTTTTATAACATACAACTTGAGGGATATTTAGAAGAGCTGTTTCTAAAGTAGCAGTTCCAGAAGTAACTAAAGCTGCTTCCGAAACTTTTAACAATTCATACGTTTTTCCAAAAATAATTTTATCCTTTTTTTCATCTATAAACTGAAGGTAAAACTCTTTTTCAAGACTTGGAGCACCAGCAATGATGATTTGATAATTTGAAAAGGATTCCAAAGCCTTTAGCATTACTGGAAGTTTTTTTCTTATCTCTTGCTTTCGACTTCCAGGCAGTAAAGCAATCACTGGTTTTTCATCAAGATTAAATTCGATCTTAAAATCTTTTGAATTAAACTCCTTTTCTTCAAACTGCTTAATCGCATCCAGTAACGGATGTCCCACATAATCAACTTCATAATTATGCTTTGCATAGAAAGGTTTCTCAAAAGGAAGAATTACATACATTCTATCGACTACCTTCTTAATCTTAAAAACTCGTTTTTCTTTCCAAGCCCAGACAGTTGGAGAAATGTAATATAAAACTTTTATCCCATTTTTCTTAGCCCATTCTGCTATTCTTAAATTAAACCCCGGATAATCGATAAGAACTAAAACATCTGGTTTAAACTCTAAAATATCTTGTTTACAAAAGGAAATATTTCTTAAAATTGTTTTTAGGTTCATTATCACTTCTAAAAAACCCATGAAAGCTAATTCCTTAAAATGTTTCACTGGCTTTTTCCCTACAGCTTCTTCCATTTTATCACCACCCCAAAAACGAATATCCAAAACATCCTCTTTCCTTTTTTGAGAAAAAAGTTCTTTTATGAGATTACTTCCATGAAGATCTCCTGAGGCTTCACCAGAAATGAAATAAACTTTTTTTGATTGACTCACTAAACAATTACCTTTAAATAAACAATAACAAAGAAACTTACAAAAGTTGCTATCAAAATACCAGCAGCTAACTCCATTTTCTTTTTCTTGATGAAATAATGAAACCAACCTAAATTTGCAATACTTGCTAGTGAGATCACTTTCGATTTTACTCTATATAAGAACCAACTTTGGTGTACACTAAACATGTCATAAGCTTTTAATATAATAGGAACAAAAACAATTATTGTTACTACTCCTAATATTAATCCATATAAATGGTTTTTGGTAAAGTATTTTAATTTCATATCCAAACAAATATCATTACAAAAATAAGGATTATAAAACTAGATTTCCCATTTTTTAATTCCTTCTATTTCTTTATGAGCTGTTAAATCAAAATGAGTTGGTACAATCGATGCGTATCCACACTCTAAAGCGTAAACATCGGAATCCTTAGATTGTCCTTCATCTTTAAAATCACCTGACAACCAATAGTAAACTTTCCCAAATTGATCCACTCTTTTGTCAAACCTATCTTCCCAAAATGCATTTGCTTGCTTTACAACCCTAACACCTTTCAATTCTTCTTTTCTCAATTTCGGAATATTTACATTCAAACAAATGTGTTTCGGGAAATCATTATTTAAGACTGCTTTAACAACTTTTCTTACCACAACCTGAGAAGCTTCAAAGTCTGCATCTGAATCAAAATCACAAAGAGAAAAACCGATCGAAGGTATATTTTCCATCGCACCTTCTACAGCTGCTGACATTGTTCCAGAATAAAGAACATTAGTCGAAACATTAGATCCGTGATTGATTCCAGAAACCAATAAATCAGGCTTCCTTTTTAGCACTTCATAAATACCTAATTTCACACAATCTACAGGTGTTCCGGTACAAGTATAAGACTCTAAGTTTCTAAAAATTGTATCTTCATTTAAACGTAATGGTTGATTAAGCGTAATTGCATGCCCCATTCCTGACTGTGGTTTATCAGAAGCTATAATTACTACTTCACCATATTCAGAAACCACCTCAACTAATGCTCTAATTCCTTTGGAAAAAATACCATCATCATTCACTACTAAAATAAGAGGCTTACTCATGAATTTATTCTTTGCTTTTTATAATTCAACTTATACGAAGTTAGTAAATTATGAATGAAAGCCATCTTTGTTTTTCCAATTTAGAAGGGAATAATCCGATCTTTAATAAATGTGTCAATTACATTTGATTTTAAATAAATTCATTATAATTTTGATGTAAGGTTAAAAGTGTGAAAGTAAATGACAACGAAACAATTATTAGAAGAGATAAAAGCAATTACTTCTACCAATATTGAAGTGATTAGGAAGCGATTTATTTTTTTAAATGAAGATCAAAAATCATGGAAACCTAACAAAAATGCTTGGAGTATAAATGAGATTTTCGCACATTTAAATGAATTTGTAAGGTTTTACCATCCTACTTTTACTCAAGCAATTGCTTCCACTAAGCATACTGACCCTATAGACGTATACCTTCCTTCTCCTCTTGGAAAGTCTGCATGGAAATCTATGAAATTAGGAAATGCAAAAAACATCAAAAGAAAGTTTAAATCTGCAAGGTCGTACAACCCTTCCATAGACAAAAGTTTAATAAAAGGAGAAGACGTTGCGAATTTTGAAATAGCTCAAAAAGAATTATTGGACATATTCGAAACTGCAAGAAATGTGAACTTAAGAAAAGTAAAGGTTCCCGTTTCCATCTCTAAAATAATTCGATTTAGGTTAGGTGACGCTTTACTATTTGTCACTTATCACAACGAACGCCATTTACAACAAGCTTTAAATGTGGTAAATCACCCTTTATTTCCTAGAAAAAAATGATAGGTAAATCTGCTTATTGTAAAGTAAGTATTTCACCTGTTCGCTCGGTTAAAAAAGACCAAGCTGAAATTGTTTCCCAACTATTATTTGGCGAAATTATTACCATTAATGAAATTCAAGAAAATTGGGTAAGTGTCACCACTTTATTTGATGCTTATTCTGGATGGATAGATATTAAACATTTTAAATTATTATCCGATAAAGAATTAAAAAGATGGCTTGACGGACTATCACCAACTTTTGATTTATTAACCGACATAAAAACACCTTGGGGAAATCAAAGATTAATCAGAGGTTCTTATTTACCTAATGAAAATCTTTTTAATATTGGAAACGATTCATTTCAAATTATAAATTCATCTAAAGATAAGTTACCAAGTACTATTTTTGAAACTGCTTTATCTTATTTAAACGCTCCTTATTTATGGGGAGGGAAACAACCTTTCGGAATTGATTGTTCGGGTTTAACACAAATGGTGTTTCGATTTCATGGATTTAATTTACCAAGGGACGCTTCACAACAAGTAGAAATTGGTCAAGAAATTGAATTCGAAGATGTGAGTGAAGGAGATATTGCTTTTTTTCATAATAAAAATGGGAAAATCATTCATGTTGGAATTTTGGATGGTATAGGTCATATTATTCATGCAAGTGGTTGCGTAAGGATTGATACTTTGACAAAAGAAGGAATTGTTCATTCGGAATCTAATACGATTACTCATTATTTGAATTGTATAAGGAGGGTTTGAAATCATTAAACATTGTTTTAATCACAGAGGACACAGAGTTTTAGCACAGAGTCTCACAGAGATTGAAGCATTTGATAGATTATTTGTAAATGGTTGGTTGTTAGATTTTTTGATTATTTAACACGGAGTTTGCAGAGTTTTTGCACAGAGTCTCACAGAGATTGAAATAGATTACATACTTAAGATGCTAGATAAAAAAACAATGCTAAAATATAACATACTTATTACCATTCTAGTTCAATTAATATTTATTCATTCACAAGAAAATTTAGTAGCAGATTCTAGTTTTGAAATCTATACCAAATGTCCAAAAGATATTTCGGAAGTATCAAAATTTCCTTTAAAGTATTGGTGGTTACCAACTCCAGGCTCAAGTGATTATTTTAATGAATGTTGTTTTTCGAATAAAGTAGGTATTCCTAAAAATAAATTTGGATATCAAAGCGCTCATACTGGAAAGGGCTATGTCGGGATTGGTTCTAATAAAGTAGGACATGAATATGTTCAGACTAAATTAAGATATCCACTTAAAAAAGATTCTACTTATCAAATAGAGTTTTATGTTAGTTTATCAGATAATAGTTATTTAATTTCAAAAACAATAGGTTTTTACTTAACCAAGTTAAAAATAGATGAAAATTTAGCTAAATTAAATAATTATGGTGGTGTATTTAATTATTATATTGAAGATACAGTTGAATGGATTAGATTAAGTTTTAATTATATTAGCCAAGGAGACGAACAATATTTAACGATTGGAGATTTTGAAAACGATAAATCGTTTAAAAAAACAGGTAAAAAAAAACAATGGTACGAAAAAGGATGGGCATATTATTATATAGATGACGTAAGTGTAATCCAAATTAAAGAAGACAAAAATCATTTGAGTTTTTCAAGTCAATCCAATAATCAAGAAAAAGGCACATCAGATAGTATAAATTCAAAATTTTCTACTGGACAAAAGATAATTCTTCCTTCATTAACATTTAAGGTTAATGAATGGGATTTAGTTAAAATTAATAATTCAATTTTAGATTCGTTGTCAATATTTTTAAATAATAACCCGAATCTAAAAATAACTATAGATGGATTTACAGATAATATTGGAACAGAAGAATCTAATATGATATTATCAGAAAAAAGAGCAGAATCAGTAAAGGAGTATCTAGTAAATATGGGAGTTATAGAAAATAGAATTACGTTTAAAGGTCACGGGAGTCAAACTCCAATCAAAACAAATGAAACGGAAGATGGTCGAGCAAAGAATAGGCGTGTAGAAATCGTAATATTAGAACAATAAAGAGAAAATACAATTATGAAAAATCGACTTTCAATTTTATTAGTTTTAGTTCTTTTTTTGCCAATAATTGGAATTTCGCAAGATGAACCAAATAAAATCACTCGAAAACAACTTAACTCTATGTTAATAGTTCATGATACAATCAGCACTCCTATTTTATACCTTAATGGCAAGGTGAAATTCAACAATTTATATTGCTCAATCGAAGTAAAATACAACGATCAACAATTCAAATACACTCCTTATATAAAAAACGAAAAATATAGAAAGAATAGTACTTTAAAATATGAATACTTTTACGATAAAGGGTTGATAATAAAAGCAATAGAATATGATTCAAAAGGAAACATAACATTTCAGTCAAATTATCAATATGATATTCCAGAGAAATTAACTGTTACTCTAGGTAAAAAGTTGCTAATATCTAAACAATCAAACACTTATAAATCATTTACTTACAATAATGGAGTATTAAAACTAAAAGCATCCTTTTTAGACAAAAAGAAGCATGGTGTTTGGGAATATTACAATAAAAGAAGTGGCGTTTTGACTAAAAAAATCACTTGGGAAGATGGGAATAAAATCTCAAAAGAAAAGATTCTATAGCCTCAGTTTTTTTTACACTAGTAATTATTAACCAAAACGGTCAACTCTATTTAGGGAAGTACATCAATTTACCTTTAAACATTAAAAATTTACCATTAAAACCTTAGTCTTTAAGCGAAGCGTTCTTGAGTCTTTCAGTCTTGTGTCTATTTTAATTTAAATTTCAAATCCATTGCATAAGAATTTCTAAGGGATTATCTTTGTATTTCAATACTTAGAGCATATGGAAAAAACTATTAGCGTTCAATCTGAAAAAAGAGATAAAGCTATCTTTGATTTAATTTCAGAAGAAAACAACCGTCAACTACACGGTATCGAATTAATTGCATCAGAAAACTTTGTAAGTGACGAAGTAATGGAGGCAATGGGAAGTGTATTAACTAATAAATATGCTGAAGGTTTACCAGGTAAAAGATATTATGGTGGTTGTGAAGTAGTCGATAAAGTTGAACAATTAGCAATCGATCGTTTATGCGAACTTTTTGGTGCTAAATGGGCTAACGTTCAGCCTCACTCAGGTGCTCAAGCTAATGCAGCAGTATTCTTAGCATGTTTGAATCCAGGCGATAAAATTTTAGGATTTGATTTATCTCATGGTGGACATTTATCTCATGGTTCTCCAGTTAACTTTTCTGGTAAAGTTTACCAACCTTTCTTTTATGGTGTAAACAAAGAAACGGAAGAAGTTGATTATGATGTATTAGAAGAAGTTGCTTTAAGAGAAAAACCAAAATTAATTATTTGTGGTGCTTCTGCATATTCTAAAGATTGGAACTATGCAAGAATAAGAAAAGTTGCAGATAAAATTGGAGCTTTGGTTCTTGGAGATATTTCTCATCCAGCTGGTTTAATTGCAGCAGGTTTATTAAATGACCCACTTGACCATTGTCATATTGTAACAACAACTACTCACAAAACATTAAGAGGTCCTAGAGGTGGTGTGATCATGATGCGTCACAACATAGACAACCCATTTGGTTTAAAATGGAAAAATGGGAATCTAAAATCGATGGCTGCATTGTTAGACTCTGCAGTATTCCCTGGAATGCAAGGTGGACCATTAGAGCACGTTATAGCAGCTAAAGCTGTTGCTTTTGGTGAAGCTTTAACTGACAACTATAAAAATTACATGAAGCAAGTAAAAGTAAATGCTTCTATTATGGCGGATGAGTTTGTAAAACTTGGATATAAAGTAATCTCTGGAGGAACAATAAATCACTCCATGTTGATCGATTTACGTTCTAAAGGTGTAACTGGTAAAGATGCTGAAAACGCATTGGTAAGAGCTGACATCACTGTAAATAAAAACATGGTTCCTTTTGATACAGAAAGTCCATTTGTTACTTCAGGTATTAGAGTTGGAACTCCTGCAATTACAACAAGAGGTGTAATGGATAACGAAATAGCACAAATTGTTTCATTAATTGATAAAGTAATCACAAATGTAAACGATGATGCTGTTATTGAAGATGTCCGTAAAGAAGTAAACGCTCTTATGAGTCATAGACCTCTTTTTAAGTGGTAAAATAAATTAGATGATATGTGAAGAAGGCTACCAACTGGTAGCCTTTTTTATGAAAAACTAATAATACACTCCTGATGAATAAAACTTTAAGCAATTTCTTTTTAATAGTTATTCTATTATATGGCTGTAATAGTGTACAGTCTGAAGAAAAGTGTAAAGAATGGAAAGTAACTAATGGATATGTTAGAGGAAATTCAAAGAATAGATATATTTTTCATAGTGTTAATGGGAGAGAATATAAAAATAGATTTTTATTAAGTTTTTATGGTGAAGTTGATGATGAATTATTTGAATTAAAATATTGTAAATCAAACCCAAAAAATATTGAAATAAATTATTGTAAGCCAATATTTTTAGAGAAAGAAAGAACGGAAATATTCAAAGGGAAAATTAAAAAGATAGTAAAGTATAATATATTCCCTTCAAAGTATAGTATTCAATACAGCTGTGTAGTTCAAGGGAAAATAATTGAAAAAGAACAGGAACTACCTTCAGATTACAAAAAAAGGTTTCCTAATTTATCAGAAGGACAATTTTTTGAAGTAGAATGTTTATTAAGTAACGCAAGGCGAAATTTAATTCATTTAGATAGACAAATAAAATAACACTTAATAAACTATAAACAACATACTTAGTTTAAACTAATACGGTACTGTGAAATGATCGTCTTAATGAACTCAATTAAGTAAATCGCCTTAATTATATTTACAGAAATACAAATCCTCATCAGCCCACTTCGTTCAAGCTAATGCGATGCGAAAATCTGATTAATCAAATAATAATTCATCCAGAGGTAAACTTGAAGTTGTATAATTCCGCATCCATCAATCCACTTCGTTTAAACTAATGCGGTGTTGCTTTTTATTTAAAGAAACTATCCCGCAGAAACAATACTCATTTCTTCCCAAACTAAATATTTCTTAGCTAGTTCTTGTAACCTTTCAGGTGTGATATTATTTAAATCATGAATCGCTTTGTTGTAAAATTCAAGGTCTAAATCTTGCGCTTCTGCACTTAGAAACAAATCCGTCATAGAATAAGGTCCATCAGCACTTTTCAAAAGTTGACCTAATAAATAATTTTTAACAAGGGATAATTCTTCTTTCCCTACAGGCTCCGTTTTTAAACGGTCTATTTCTTTTTGAATTTCTATTAAAGTAGCGTCTTTTACTTCACTTCCAACTTCGGTAGCAATCATAAAATAACCTATATTTTTATACTCGGCAACAATCGTCCCAATACCATACGTATATCCTTTATCTTCTCTAATATTGGTCATTAACCTACTTCCAAAATAATCGCCTAAGATGGTATTTAACACTAAGAAATCGTTATAATCTTCATGCTTTTTATTGAATAAAGTTCTTCCTATTCGAATTGCAGTCTGAACCGCATCTTTTTTATCCAAATGAATCGTTCCAGGTAGATTATTTACCTCTTCTTCAAATGAAGGCGCACTCTCTTTTGACCATTTCCCAATAGTATCAATAACATCATCTACCTCATCTTGAACCAAGTCGCCTACTAAAACAACTTTAGTTAAACCATTTTGATAATACTCGTTAAAGAATTTTTTTAATTCCTGAGAAGCAACATTTTCATAATAACTTTCATCTGCTACTTTGGAGTAAACTTCAGAACTATTAAATAATCGTTGTTGAAATTCACGTTGACAGAGGTAACTTACCTTTTCCATATTGGTATGAAAAGCTTGTTTTTTATCTGCCAACATTTCTTCTACTTCTTTCTCAAGAAAAGCAACATTATCAATCGCGTCTACAATTAAACGAACCAATTTTAAAAGGTTTTCTTTTAGACAGTAAATAGAAAAAACAGAATTCTCTGCAGAAATACCGCTATCTATAAAGCCACCTAATGCATCTATTTCATTACTGATTTGAGTTGCCGTCTTATCTTTAGTTCCTGAAAGTAATAACGCATTTACAAATGAAGGAATTCCTTTAGGTGAGCGAACATTTCCAGCATCAAAATAAAAATCTATTCTACAAGTTTCATTAGGAACTTCTTTCATCCAAAAAAGCTTCACATCTTTAGTGATATCAAAGATCAAAGGCTCAATAAAATCAATATTCTCTATTGGAGATAATACAGGTTGTTCTTTTCTATTCAGCATTTTTTTTGGCTTTTACTTTTAATAATGAGCAATTCGTTTTTACTAAAATCATTTTTGCTATTTCAATAATATGTTCTGGCTGAATTGCATTATAAATCTCTTTTTCTTCGTTAATACCATTAGCATCACCTAGTAACTCAAAAGAACATAAGTTCATCGCTCTATTGAGTAATCCTTGTTCGGAAAAAGCTTTCTCCGTTCGAATTTTAATCATCAATCGATTCAATTCTTCTTCTGAAATTTCCTCTGACTTAATCGCCTCTAAAACCTTCCAAAGTGCTTCATCTAATTCTTCAAAAGTCTTTCCTTTATTTAACTTTCCAGAAATCACTAACAAACCATGATCTATGGAACCAGTTATATAAGCACTAATATTAGAAACAATTTGCTTTTCTTTTTTCAAGGAAACAAATAAACGAGAAGATTTTTCCCTACCAATTGCATCCGACAAAACATCGGCAATATAATAAGCGGGATCTCTTCTTTCAGGCATTTTAAAAGCGTAATAAAATGCATCCGTAGGTACATTGCGTTCAATGACTCTCTCCTTATATTTTTCTTGTTCTGGTTCAACCGGTAAAATCCTCGGTGGTTTATTTCCAGAAGGTATTGAACCATACCATTTATTGACTACCTCTTTTACATAATCTAATTCGAAGTTTCCTGCAATACACAAAATAGCATTTGCTGGAACGTAATATTTATTAAAAAAAGCTTTCACATCTTCCATGGTAGCTTCCTCAATGTGCTTAATCTCTTTTCCAATAGTTGCCCATTTGTATGGATGAACATCATAAGCTAAATCACGTAATTCCATCCAAACATCACCATAAGGTTGGTTTAAATAACGCTGTTTGAATTCTTCAATAACGACACTTCTCTGGACCTCTAAACTTTTAGGTGTAAAAGCTAATGAAAGCATACGATCACTTTCCAACCATAAGGCAGTCTCTAAATTATTTGCTGGTAAAACATCGTAATAGTTAGTAATATCATTAGATGTAAATGCATTATTTTCACCTCCTGCATTTTGCAAAGGAGCATCAAAATCAGGTATATTTACCGATCCACCAAACATTAAATGTTCGAATAAATGTGCAAACCCCGTTTTATCTTCACTTTCATCTCTCGCACCTACATCGTAAAGTGTATTTACAACAGCCATTGGAGTTGTAATATCTTTATTAAATAATACTGTCAAGCCATTATCAAGCTTAAATCTTTCAAATTCAATCATTAAAATTATATTTTGAATTATTTTGTTCTTTTAACAACTGCTTATATTCTGAAATAATTTCTTCGACTATTTCAGTAGCAGACTTAATCTCATTGATGATTCCAGAAACTTGACCTATCTCCAACTCTCCTTCCACTAAATCACCTTCAAACATTCCTTTCTTTGCTCTTCCTCGTCCAAGTATAGCGGCAATTTCTTCTTTCTTCGCTCCTTTTGCATAAGCTTCTTGTAATTGATTAAAGAAATCATTCTTTACCAATCTAACAGGGGTCAAATCTTTTAAGGTCAATAATGTATCCCCTTCTTTTGCATCTACGACAACTTTTTTGAAATTTTCGTGAGCGCTAGACTCTTTTGAAGAAACAAAACGACTTCCAATTTGTACACCGTCAGCACCTAAGTTCATAGCGGCTAACATCCCGCTTCCTGTTCCAATACCTCCAGCTGCAATAATCGGAATAGTAACTTCCTTTTCTACAGATGGAATTAGGCAAAATGTTGTTGTTTCATCCCGTCCATTATGTCCTCCAGCTTCAAAACCTTCCGCAACCACAGCATCCACTCCAGCATTTTGTGCTTTCAAAGCAAACTTTAAACTCGAAACTACATGAACTACTTTAATTCTATGTTCTTTCAAATAACTGGTATATGTTTTAGGATTTCCAGCAGAAGTAAATACAATAGGAACTTTATATTTTATAATTAAGGCAATATGCTCTTCAATATTAGGGTAGAGCATTGGTAAATTTACAGCAAATGGCTTATCCGTTGCTTCTTTGCATTTTTTTAAATGTTCTTCTAATACTTCAGGATACATCGAACCTGAACCTATAATTCCAAGTCCGCCAGCATTTGAGACAGCCGAAGCTAATTCCCAACCAGAGCACCAAATCATTCCTGCTTGAATCAATGGATATTTTATACCAAAAAGTGCGGTAATTTTATTAGACATAATGTATTACGAAATTTACTAAAATGTTATTCTCACGAATTTAATGCTTATTCACCTTTCATATCAAAGAGAAGATTGTTTTTATAAACGTTAAAATGTTTAAAGTACTGATTAGAATTAACGTAAATTCAATTCATCTTTTTTTGTATTTTTAATGACGTAAAACACAAAGCATGCAATTGAAAACTATTTTTCTTTTATCATTTCTTTTATGTTATTCTTACTTTTTCAGTCAAGAAATTAACTTTAAACATGATATTAAGTATGCATTCGTCGAAAACAAAGGACAATGGGATCCTGCAGTTCTCTTCAAATCTAAATTTGATGGTGGAAATTTATGGGTTCAAAATAAAAAATTTGTTTTCCATTTTCAAGATTTTTCCGGACTACATGCTGCTCATGGAAATACTAATTTAAGCAAAGAAGAACTAGAAAACTTAAAAAATAGACAAACAGTTGTTCATCTAAATTTTAAAAACGCGAACAATTTCCGAGTTACTGAAAAATTAAATCCGAGCTCTAATTATTATAACTACTTCATCGGAAATGATCCAACTAAATGGGCTTCTGAGGTAAGAGGATACAATGAAGCTTATATTAATAATATTTATAAAGGTGTTGATTTAAAACTCATGGAAGACAACTCCAACTTAAAGTATGAATTTCACGTTTCTCCAAATACAGCTACAGATGTAATTCAATTAGAGTTTGTTGGACAAGAAAAAGTATCTGTGGATAAAAATGGGGATTTACACATTCAAACAGAGATTGGAGAAATTATCGAAGAAAAACCTTTCACTTATCAAATTATAAACGGGAAAATAAAAGAGGTTGAATGTGCATTTAAAGTTCAAAAAAACATTGTGAGCTTCAAATTAGGAGAATACGATTCATCAAAAAAAATAATAATAGACCCTACTTTAGTTTTTGCCACGTACTCTGGTTCTGTTACCGACAATTTTGGAATGACTGCAACCTATACTCATAATGGAGAAGCTTACAGTGGAGGTACTATTTTTGGGAACCAATACCCAACCCCTGATAATAATACTTACAATATCAACTCAAATTTCACTGTTAATCAAGGGGCAGATGGAATTACAGATGTTTTTATTTCTAAGTATTCTTCTGATGGTACTCAAATGCTTTGGACAAATTTCATAGGAGGAGGGAATAATAACCAAGGAACTGAAACAGTTCATAGTTTGATAGCCGACAAGGAAGATAATTTGTATTTATACGGCGCCACATCCAGTACAGACTTCCCTATCGTTAACGGATATCAAGCTAATCATGCTGGAGGTACTCCTGGATTAAACTTCAACTATGTTGGAGTAAGACATTTAAATCAAGGAACAGATATTTACGTCTCTAAAATAAGTGCAAACGGACAACAATTAATCGGTTCAACTTATTTTGGAGGGGCTAGTAACGATGGGGTAAACTATAACTCATCTCTAACGGATGACTCATTAATGACGAATTATGGGGACAATTCTAGAGGAGAAATCATGCTTGATTCAGTTGGAAATTGTATAATTGCCTCTTGTACTCGTTCAACTAATTTCCCTGTTCTAAATGCCTTTCAACAAAATATTTCTGGACAACAAGACGGAGTTTTATTCATGCTAAACAAAGATCTATCCTCATTAGTTTGGTCAAGTTATTTTGGAGGAACGAATAACGATATGATTAATTCAGTAAAAATAGATTCTACGTTTAATATTGTATTCGCAGGGGGAACAAGTTCTAATGATTTACCTCAAACTACTGGTACTTGGCAATCCTCTTATAACGGTGGAAATACGGATGGTTTTGTAGGAAGATTATCTCCAGACGGTTTAACACTCAAAAAAGTCAGTTACATAGGTACTGCAAACTATGACAATGTTTTCTTTACTGAAGTGGATCGAGATGGCTATGTTTATTTATTTGGACAATCATTTGGGGGTAACTTCCCAGTTGTTAATGCCGGTTTTGTAAATCCAAATAGTAACCAGTTTATCTGTAAATTAGATTCTAGTCTATCCAATGTTATCAACTCAACAACATTTGGAAATGGAGACCCTTCAGAACTGAACCTTTCCCCTTCTGCTTTTTTAGTAGATCGGTGTGGTAGTATATATGTTTCTGGATGGGGGGCAAGTTTGTTCAGCTCAACGCCTTTAAATAATATGCCTACAACTGGCGATGCAATTCAGCCAAATTCTCCAAATGGTTATGATTTTTATTTAATGGTTATGGACGATTCTTTTAATAACCTCATTTACGGTTCATATATAGGTGGAAATGAATCTCAAGAACATGTAGATGGAGGAACCTCTCGTTTTGATGTGAATGGTATCATGTATCAATCTGTATGTGGTGGATGTGGAGGGTTTAGCGACTTTCAAACCACTCCAAATGCATGGTCTGACTCTAATCTTACAGTTAACAGATGTAACAATATTCTATTTAAATTTGACTTTAACCTTATACCGAATTCAGAATTTAATGTAAGTGAAACGAGCGGATGTACGAATGAAGTCTTTCAGTTTGAAAATAACTCTACTTCCTACGACGGTTATTTATGGGATTTTGGTAATGGAGATACTACTTCAATCATTTTAAACCCTAGTAAAACTTTTGATACCTCTGGAGTTTATACTGTCAAACTATATGTTACTGAAGATGTTTGTCACCTTACGGATTCAACTATTATCACAATAAATATTTCCGATACTATAACTAATACAACTACTCCTGATATTTTCCAATGTTTACAATCACCTCAACTTTTAGTTGCAAATAGTAATGGAACAGCTGATACTTTTATTTGGTCTTCTTCTGATCAATTTAATGATACACTTAACACTTCGACTTCCGACTCTACACTATCAGTTAATTTAAACCCTGGGTCTTACAAATTCTTTGTTAAGTATGATAATCCTGGAGGGTGTTTTGAAACCGACTCTGTAAGTGTTTATTTCCCTGAAAATGATTACAACATTAATGGAAAAACTTCTATATGCAGAGATGAAGAACCTAATTTCACTTTAGTTAATAATAGTACATCTGTAAACTATACTTATGTATGGAGTAACGATTCAATCATCACTACAAACCCTACTTTATCGACTATAGGTATCAATCCAAAAACACCTCAGTATTTATATATTGAATTAACATCTGATAGTGGTTGTGTTATTCTAGATTCAGTTTATATAAATGTATATGATACAATTTTCAAATCACCCACTTTTGATATTTTTGAATGTGAAAATTTCCCTCAATTGTTAATTGCTAATAGTAATGGTTCAGCAGAGACTTTTATTTGGTCTTCTACGAACCAATTCAATGATACACTCAACACCTTTACTAGTGACTCAACACTATCTGTAGATTTAAACCCTGGATCTTATAAATTCTACATAAAATATGACAACCCAGGAGGATGTTTTAAAACGGATTCTATAAAGCTTGACTTTCCTGATAATCAATATTCCATTGAAGGGAAAAAGAATTTATGCGCTAAAGAAGAGCCAACATTTACAATAGTTAATAATAACCCACTTATAAACTATACCTATTCATGGAGTAGCGACTCAATCATTAAAACTGATCCGAATTTGTCAAGTATTGACATCAACCCTAAAATACCTCAATATTTATTTGTGGAATTAACTTCTGATAGTGGATGTGTCATTTTGGATTCAGTATTTATTAATATCGGGACTTTAGATACTAGTCTTGTAAATGCATTTACTTCTGACACTCTAGTTCCAGTTGGACAAACAATAACATTAAATGCATTACCTGACAATAAACAATATAGTTGGGAACCTTCTGCTCAAGTGAATACTCCCAAAAGTCAAGAAACAAAAGCGGTTGTAAATAAAAGCAGTTATTTCAAAGTTAACGTTTCTGACAGTGTGTGTAGCGCTTCTGATTCTGTTTTTGTTAAAACATTCCGATACCTTTGTGATGATCCATCGATATTTGTTCCAAATGCTTTTTCTCCAAATGGAGATGGTAATAACGATGTTTTATACGTCAATGGAAACATGATTGATAAAATGATTTTCAGGGTATATGACAGGTGGGGCACTTTAATTTTTGAATCAAAAGACCGACTAGAAGGTTGGGACGGAACTTACAATGGGAAAAAATTAGACCCAGATGTATACGACTATTATTTACAAGCAACTTGCATAGATAATGTAGAGTCAATCGTTAAAGGAAATATTACACTTTTAAAATAACTACAACACAATGAAAAAAATTATTACAAAAGAAAGCGAAAAGTTTTTAGAAAAGTATTTAAACAATGCTTCACCAACTGGATTTGAAACGGAAGGTCAAAAATTATGGTTAAAACAAATCACTCCATTTATCGATGAATATTTTACCGATAATTATGGGTCTGTGGTTGGTGTCATTAATCCAAAGGCAGATTACAAAGTAGTGATAGAAGCGCATGCAGATGAAATTTCTTATTTTGTTCATTACATTACCAAAGATGGTTTTATATACGTGAGACGAAATGGTGGGTCTGATCATCAAATAGCTCCTTCAAAACGCGTAAATATCCACACCGATAATGGAGTTGTTCCAGCAGTATTTGGATGGCCAGCTATCCACATGAGGGGTGAAAAAGAAGTTTCTCCAACATTAAAAAATATATTTTTAGATTGTGGCTGTTCTTCTAAAGAAGAAGTTGAAGCACTAGGTATTCATGTAGGTTGTGTTATCACTTATGAAGATGAATTTACAATTCTAAATAAAAATAGATACGTTGGTAGAGCATTGGACAACCGAATGGGTGGTTTTATGATTGCTGAAGTTGCTCGTTTATTAAAAGAGAACAAAGTGGAACTTCCTTTTGGATTATATATTGTAAATGCAGTTCAAGAAGAAATTGGCTTGAGAGGGGCGCAAATGATTGCACAACGTATCCAACCAGATGTTGCAATTGTAACTGATGTTTGTCACTGTACTCAAACACCGATGGTAAATAAAATCGAACAAGGTGATTTACATTCTGGTAATGGTCCAGTTTTAACTGTTGGTCCAGCTGTTCAGAATAACCTTTTGAAACAAGTAATGGAAACTGCAACTAAAAATAAGATTGCATTCCAAAGAGCTGCTGCCTCTAGAGCAACCGGAACAGATACAGATGCTTTTGCTTATTCAAATGAAGGAGTTCCATCTATGTTGATTTCTTTACCATTAAGGTACATGCATACCACTGTTGAAATGTGTAGAAAAGAAGACGTAGAAAACACAATACGTTTGATTTATGAAGCATTACAAACGATAAAAAAAGACCAAGATTTTAGATATATTAAATAGACATAAGACTGAAAGATTCAAGATATTAAGACATTAGATATTAGACCTAACACCTAATCCCTAACACCTCCTTAAAAAACTCTATGGCCAACAAATATTAGATTTTTATCCTTAATTTTACGATTATGAAATGGATAGGAGAACGTATTAGTTTTGTTGACGAAAAAGATAAAGCAACATTTGTAATTTACCCAACAAAACAACCTGTTGTAAACGCATTAATGGGAGCTTGGTTTGCAATGTGGATAGTAATCGGAATCACTACGTTTTGGTCTTTTTCTGTTTTTCAATATAATGATCAGGAAAACATCATCCTTTTTGTTTTCCTTGTGTTTTGGTTTTATTACGCTGTAAAGGTTGCCCGTTCTTTTCTATGGTTACTTTGGGGAAAAGAATTAATCAAAGTCAATGAAGCTGCTTTATTCTATAAAAGATCTATCAAAAACTACGGGAAATCTACTCCTTACTATTTAGAAAACATCAAAAAAATCCAGACTTACCAACCAAAATCGAATTCATTTCAAGCCGTTTGGGAAGCTTCCCCATGGGTAAGAGGTGGCGAAAGAATAGAATTTGAATACCTTGGAAAAACAATTCGTTTTGCTAGGAAATTAAATGAACGAGATACGAAGTTATTCTTCAATTTGATTACAAAGAAGGTAGAAGAACGCGCCAGAAAATTGAAGTAGTTGTTTGAATATTAAACCATTCTATTCTATCCACTTAGAAAGATTTATTTAACCTAATTCTAATATTCCTTCTCCATTAAATAATGTTGTAAAACATCGAATAGCTTATATGATTTTTCAACGATATTATAGTTCAGCTTTTCATAAAAAGGAATTGCATAATCTCGAGCATGAAGGATCATTTTAGTGTTCCCTGTTTCCTTTGATCGGTTTTCAACGGCCTCCATGATGAGTTTTCCATATCCTTTTCCTTGAATTGAAGAGTCAACAGCTACGAACCTAACCTGAGATATAGTTGGTGCATAAGTATCCAAACGAGCAATCGCTCTTAAAACATCATCTTCATACAAAGCGAAATGTTCTCCTGTCAAATCTCCTTCGTTCCTTTCAGAACCTTCAGGTTGTCCAAGAGGTTTTCTTAAAACAAGATAGCGTAAACGATAATAATCATCCCATTCCTCTGGAGTATTCGGTAACCTAATACTGATCATGTTGTTCAAAATTATTTAATTCACGAACCTATTTTCAAACGATATGATATCAAAAAAGTTATCGATTGAAATTTAATACTTTTTGAATTTGGTGTTATTTCCATTTGAAAGCAATTGAAGAAACTCTCTTTGTCTTCACATTATACATCTCTTCTTCTAAAATTGCAGATTTAGAATTTTCATCACTAAACACTTCAGCTAAATCTTTAATCTTCCCAGCTGGAACATGCTGAATTAACATTTCATTCAAAATTGTTTCAGCATCAAACCTTGCAATTTCCTCTTGGAGAATTTTAGCCAAATCTTCTCGATTAATTACTCTTTGCTGATTCGTATTAAAATGAGAATGATTTGCTAATAAATCTAAACCTAAAAATTTACACAGTTTCTCAAAATGATGATTCGAACCAATTGCGAAGGTTATTAAAGCACCATCTTTAGTAGTAAACATTTCACCGTAAGGTGCTATATTAGGATGAGTACTTCCTATTCTTTCCGGAACATGACCAGTCATTAAGTAATTTGAAGCTTGGTTGACTAAACCTGTCAATGCAGCGTCATATAAAGAGACAGTTACTGTTTCAGCTTTTCCTGTTTCTTTTCTTTTCATCAACGCAATCAACAAACCTTGTTTCAACTGATGTGCTGCGAGTGTATCTATCATAGCAATGGGCATTTTTACCGGTCCACTATCAGGTGTTCCATTCATTGACATATACCCACTCTCCGCTTGGAGAATCAAGTCATAAGCAACCCTATCGTTATCGTCTCCAAAACCACTTATTTTTCCTATAATTAGATTTGGATTACAATTTCTAAGGACGCTATCTTGAATTTTCAATTTTTCTTCATCTCCATTCTTAAAGTTAGAAATCAAAATATCTGCTACTTTAATTAATTCCTTAAAATCAGCATAATCTTTTTCATCTCTTATGTCTAATTGGATGTATTTTTTACCATAATTTACACTTGAAAAATATGCAGAAATAATAGAGTCTTTATTTTCTGAAGGTAACTTCCAAGTTCTTGTTACATCGTATGCCTTTTTATTCTCCACTTTAATAACCTGAGCACCGAGCTCTGCAAAAAAAGTAGCAACAGAAGGACCAGCTAAAACAGTTGAAATATCAACAACTAATAAATTAGAAAACATAAAAAATAAGTTATAAAAAAAAGCCATCCTTAAGATGGCTTTAAAATTATTGAATAGTTAATTTTTTCTCTAGATCTGCCAGATAGACTTTAAATTGTTTATCTGTCTCCGAAAGGTTGGTAACCGTTCTACAAGCATGTAATACTGTAGCGTGGTCTTTTCCTCCACAATGAGCACCAATATTGGCTAAAGAAGACTTTGTCATTTTCTTAGAGAAGTACATTGCTATTTGTCTAGCCTGTACCACTTCTCTTTTTCTAGTTTTAGATTTTAATATATCTAAAGGAAGATCAAAATAATCACAAACTACTTTTTGAATGTATTCGATAGAAACTTCTCTTGCCGTATTCTTAACAAACTTATCTACCATTTGTTTTGCAAGCTCTATAGTAATCGCTTTTTTATTAAGTGATGCTTGAGCCAACAATGTATTTAAAGCACCTTCCATTTCACGAACATTCGTGTTGATACTGTAAGCTAAATACTCAACTACATCTCTTGGTAACTCTATACCATTACCATACATTTTCTTTTCTAGAATAGCAATTCTAGTTTCCAATTCTGGAGCACTTAAGTCAGCAGATAATCCCCATTTGAAACGAGATAGCAAACGCTGTTCCATACCTTGCATTTCTACAGGTGGTTTATCTGAAGTTAAAATGATTTGTTTACCATTTTGGTGTAAATGGTTGAATATGTGGAAGAATACATCTTGCGTCTTTTCTTTTCCTGCAAAAAATTGTACATCATCAATAATCAATACATCAATCATTTGGTAGAAATGAATAAAATCATTTGTAGATTGATTTTTAATTGCATCGATAAATTGATGAGCAAACTTTTCAGAAGCTACATAAAGAACCGTTTTGTTAGGAAACTGATTCTTGATAGATATACCTATAGCCTGAGCTAAATGTGTTTTACCTAAACCAACAGAACCATAAATTAACAAAGGATTAAATGCAGTTCCTCCTGGTTTATTTGAAACGGCAAACCCAGAAGCTCTAGCCAATCGATTACAATCACCCTCAACGAAATTATCGAATGAGTATGCTGGATTTAAATTTGATTCTACATTAACTTTCTTTAAACCTGGAATGATGAAAGGATTTCTTATGTGCTTTTCATTTAAGTTCAAAGGAACAGAAACAGGAGCATTTTTTAATTCTTTTTTATTCAAGGCCGGAAGACGAACAGTGTAAGGTGTAGAGTTTGTAGAGTTATTCTCCATTACAATACTATATTCCAATCTTGCTTCAGGACCAATCTCTTTTTGAATAACTTTTTTTAAAAGAACAATATAGTTTTCTTCAAGCCACTCATAAAAAAAATGAGAAGGAACTTGAATTGTCAGAACACTTTTCTCCAGCTTAACTGGTACAATAGGTTCAAACCAAGTTCTAAAAGCTTGTAAAGAAATATTGTCTTTAATGACTTTCAAACATGCACCCCATGCATCTTCGTGATTGATACTCATATATTTTAAATGTTTACTCGTAAATAGTTATTACCACTCGTTGTTAAAAACTTTCTCAAAGAGAAAACATCCATATTTAATAGATGTTTAAGAATGTTTCTAATTCCGAATACAAATATTTACATAAAAAAGTTAAAAAAAAAATGATTTTGCTATTGATATATTAGATTTTTTTACAGTCTGAAAAAAGTATTATTTAATAAAAAAACATAAAATACTAATTAGAAGCTTAATAGTCGAAATAATTTTCATTTTGTTCTCTCAGCCACTAAACAAAGAAGCTATATCACTGTAAACAAATAGATTAAACAATAGACAAAACAAAAAGAACAAATAATTAGGATTGTTATTAATAGATAAAACTGTTATTTACACTGCTTATAAAATGATTTCAAATTATCAAAATTCTTCACCGAACTATTTTAAAGATATACCCCTATAATTTATTAAAAAAAACAATTAAAATATGACGTTAAAACAATAGTCGAACTCAGGTTCATAATCAAAAAGAATATTCCTAAATAAATAAAATACAACTCAATCAATATTAACATTCTAAAAGCGATAAACGCAAAAACCTTTAACAATTAAAAGAATTTATTATGTTTACACTTCAAACTTTAAAGATTAAATTATATGTTATTCAACTTCTCTTCTTCTACTAAGATTCGGGTTAGATATGGTGAAACGGATCAAATGGGATACTGTTATTATGGAAATTATGCTCAGTATTTTGAAGTAGGAAGAGTAGAAGCTTTAAGAGAGGTTGGGTTGAGTTATAAAGAAATGGAAAATAAAGGAATTATGCTTCCTGTTTCAGAGTATAATGTCAAATATTTATCCCCTGCTTATTATGATAATGAATTAATAATCACAACTAAAATAAGCAGTATTAAAGGCTGTAGACTCTTTTTCGAATACGAAATATTCAATATTGATAATAAAAAAATTGCAAATGCTTCAACCACTTTAGTTTTTGTATCAAAATCCACAATGAAACCAGTTTCACCCCCTGAAGATTTCATAAAAATCATGAACAACTATGAAATCAAATAGCTACCCAGAGTTGACTCTTCAACCTTTTACAAATAAGTCTTTAAAAGAAATTTTATCGATAAGAAAAGGGGAAACAAAAATAGGTCAAGAGGTTGAAAACTACAACAACCTTAAAAATGCCCAATACATTATTATCGGAATAAATGAAGATATTGGTCCTCAAGCAAACCATGGATATCCTGGAGCCTCCAATAGCTTTAAAACATTTTTAAATCGTTTTCTAAACACTCAATCCAATCGTTTTTTAAAAGGAAGTGAAATCTGCATATACGGATCAATTGATTCCTCTGCTTTTTTTACTGACATTGATAAGGCAAGATTAGACACTCAAGTTTTAGATGATTTTATTTTACAAGAACTCAAGAAAATTGACACCAAAGATAGAACACTCATTATTATTGGTGGAGGACACAATAATGCATATCCAATAATAAAATCTACTTTTAAAAAAACTAACTCGAAAGTGGATGTGATCAACCTAGACCCTCACGCAGATTGCAGAGCACTTGAAGGGAGACATAGTGGCAATCCTTTCTCCTATGCAAACGAAGAAGGCTTCATAAACAACTACTCTGTTTTAGGACTTCATGAGCAATACAATAGTGAACAAATATATAATTATTTAGACGAGAATAATTTTAAATACACCTTTTTTGAAGACTATCTAGGCAACCCTCTAAAACTAATAGATGACTTAAATGGTTTTCTGAAAATTAGAAAGAAAAAAAATCCTATTGGTTTTGAAATTGATTTTGATAGTATTGCCTTCATGCCAAGTTCCGCATTTACACCAAGCGGTATATCTATTGAAACTTTAAGATTATATGCAAAACAAATAGGTAAAGAAAAGAATATTTCTTATCTTCATTTACCTGAAGCTGCTCCAACAAATTTTCATGAAGAAAAAATAGTAGGTAAAGCACTCACATATGTCGTTTTAGACTTTATCAAAGAGAACAATAAAAAGAAATAATGAATAAAAAGGAAAAAATATCAATTTTAGATTTTATAAAAACTTTTTTTCCTTTTCAACTTTTAGTTGGACACTTAAAACATAATTTAGTCGCTCTATTTTATTGGCTAATCCTTTTTTTAATTGCTACAGATAATCTTGGGTCTTCTTTTGGTATACCCTACTTATTTTTCTCCCCTGAATATTTAGGAGATGTCAACTCAATTGCTTTTTTCTTAATTGGATTTTCAATAGGAGGATTTACAATGGGATTCAATACTTTTAGTTATACCAAACTAGGTCCGCACTACCCTTTTCTTTTAGTTGTAAAAAAACCTTTTCTGAAATTTTGTGTAAACAATTCTATTATTCCATTCCTATTTATACTTGTTTTTATTTATGAATTCAGTAATTTTCAACTAAAAGAAGAATTTGCTTCTACTTTGCAAATAACTCTTTTTATTCTTTCTTTCTTGGGAGGGATATTCTTATTTATGCTATTTTCACTTCTGTATTTTTTTCCAAAAAAGCAATCATCTATATCAGCTATTCATTCCATTAACGATGAAGAAATTCCATCTAAAAAGCATTCTATTTTAAACAAATCCCCTAAATGGTATGATTTTCTGAAAAGATCTGCAGAAAAAAGATATATTTATATTGGTAAAAACTTACGCTTTTACAATAGTAGAAGCATAAAACATCTTGATAAGAACCTACGTGAAAGAATTTTCAATTCTAACAAAGTAAACACGTCTTTATTTGAAGTTATTACAATCTCTACCTTTATTTCAGTTGGGCTATTCAGTAAATATGCAATTTTTGAGATTCCTGCAGCAATGAGTGTAGTATTATTGCTAACTGTTATACTAATGTTATTTAGTGCATTATTATCATGGCTAAACAGGTGGACTTACCCGATTTTATTCGTAGTGATTTTACTAATGGATCATTTTAGCACAACAACTAATATGTTTACGTACAAAAATTACGCCTACGGATTAACTTATGATAAAGAAGAAGAAAGTATTTATTCTATTGATCAAATAAAAGATATTGAACCTTTTGAAGAAGAAAAATCAAAAAGAAAATACTTGAGAATATTAGAGGAATGGAAAAAAAATACTGGAATGGATAAGCCTAAACTGATTCTGTCCAACTCATCAGGTGGTGGATCAAGAAGTGCTTTATGGACCTTTACTGTTCTTCAAAAAACAGACGAGTATCTAAATGGAAAACTTTCCAAACATTTACAATTGATGACAGGTGCCTCAGGAGGAATGGTTGGAGCCTCCTATTACAGAGAAGTTCTCTTGAGGTATAAAAAGGGAGAAATTGCTAATATGTATTCTGGAATTTATAGAGATAATATTGCGAAAGATTTACTGAATAAACTTTGTTTTTCATTATCGACTAATGATTTATTTTTCAGATATCAAAACATTGAGATTGATGGTGTAAAATATACAAAAGATAGAGGTTATGCATTTGAAGAACAACTTCATGAAAACACTGAAAACTTTTTAAACCATAATCTAGGTTATTATTACAACTATGAAAAGAAAGCTACTATACCAACTATTATCTATACTCCAACAATAGTTAATGACGGTAGAAGATTATTGATATCTTCTCAATCATTTCTATTTCTAACAAGCGATAAAGTAAACCCTTATTCATTAACCACTTCTTATGAAAATGTGGATTACCAATATTTCTTTAGATATAACCTTCCAAATAACATTAGGTTTTCATCAGTAATTAGAGCACAAGCAACCTTCCCGTTTGTACTTCCAATGGTAACTCTTCCAACAAATCCTGGCGTACAATTAATGGATGCTGGACTTAGGGACAACTACGGTAGTAAGGCTATGATGGAATTCTTATATGAAATGAAAGAATGGATTGAAGAAAATACTTCTGGTGTAATAGTTCTTCAAATAAGAGACACTAAAAAGATAATGGATAACGAAACTTATAGAAAAGTTTCTCTTTTAGACAAAATAACACTTCCTTTTGGAAACATGTATAGAAACTTTGCAAGAACACAAGATTTTGACCAAGAAGAGCTATTGAAATTAGGAGCAAGTAGTTTTAAAACTCCAGTTGAATTTATAGAATTTAACTTAAGAGAAAATAAAAAAGATCGTATATCCTTATCATGGCATTTAACAGGCAATGAAAAGCAGAAAATTGAACGAGCATACAAGAGCTCTAGAAATCAAGCGTCATTAAGAAAACTAGAATCCCTTCTTCAGTAGAATTTATTTATGGATAAATATATTAATATCTTAGTAATTGATGATAATTTTAAAACACAAAATGGTCTAAAAGAGATACTTTCTGAAAATGGAACAAATATTCTTATTTCCAAATCTTATGAAGAAGCGTTAACAATTGTTTCAAGAAAAAAAATAGGAATAATAATTCTTAATATTGACACCGAAACACCTAAAAACATAACTTACATTAAAGAGGTAAGTTTAATAGAAAACACTTACCTTATATCTCTAACAAACAATGAATACAAAGGAATTAAGTCCGTGAAAGGACTTAACAAAGGTGCGGTTGATTACATCACACTCCCCCTCACTCCAAATTTAATAAAAGCTAAAGTAGATGTATTCAAATCGCTCCACTTTAAAGATTTAAAAATTAATCAACTACTCAAAAATATTTTTCCTGAAAATGTATTGTCCGATCTCAACGAACAAGGAAAATTCCTTCCTCGTAGAATTGAAAATGGGGTAGTCTTATTTACAGACTTCGTCCATTTCTCTCAGAAATCAAAAGAGATAAGACCAATGGAGCTTCTAAAAAAACTAGAACATTACTTTAATTTCTTTGAAAAGGTAGTTCATCGTTTTAAATTAGAAAAAATCAAAACTATCGGTGACTCCTACATGGTAATTGGAGGAGTAAACGATTCAATAAAACAACCTGCAATTAGAGCTTGTCTTGCAGCTATAGAGATTAAGAATTTTGTGATACAAGAAAAGCTTAAAGCAAAAGCTGCGCAAAAAGATTATTGGGATATCAGAATTGGAATACATAGTGGTCCTCTTGTTGCAGGGATTATAGGGACTAAAAAATTAAGTTTTGATGTTTGGGGAGACACTGTAAATATTGCTTCAAGGGCTGAACAGGCCTCTGAAGAAAACGAGATTACAGTAACAAAAAGCATAGTGAATCAAATCGGTGATTTTTTTGATATTCAAGAACGAGGAGGAATTGAGATAAAGAAAAGAGGAGGTACGATTAAAATGTTTTTTCTTAAAAAAATAAAACTTGAATATAGTTTATTTAGCAAAGGTATCACTCCTAATACTGATCTAAGAATCTTATGCGATCTTTCTAATGTCAACTTTGAAAGCATGAGGACTGATATATTAAACCTGTTAAAAAATCAGTTGCAAAAAAAACTTACATATCATGATGTAGAACATACACTTGAAGTTGAAAAGACAGCTCTATATCTAGCGGAGATTGAAGGGCTTAATGAAGAAGATATTATAATCCTACAAACCGCAATACTATATCATGATTATGGTTTCACTGTAGAGAATGAAGATAATGAGAAACATGCAATAAAATTTGCTTTAGATAACCTTCCAAAATATGGTTATACTCAAAAACAAGTTCAAATAATTGTAGATATTATTTCAGTAACTAAAAAAGATGCTGCCACGCCAAGAAATGTATTAGAAAAAATAATGCTCGATGCTGATCATGATTATCTAGGCAGAGAAGATTATTTTTTTATTGTTAAAAAGTTAAGACTCGAATTAGAAAACTATGGTGGTAAAATGACAGAAAAAGATTGGGTTTTATTCCAAATAAACTATTTAGAAAATAAACATCGGTTCTACACAGAAACAGCTAAAAACTTTAGAGTTCAAACAAAAAAAGAAAATATAAAAAAACTTAAACAAAAATTAAAGAATGAAAGTATATACTAAAAAAGGAGATTCAGGAACAACACAACTATTAGGTGGTACTAGAGTTAGTAAAGGGAATCTTAAAATAGAATCTTATGGAACAATTGATGAACTAAACTCATTTATTGGACTAATTAGAGACCAAGAAATATCTGAAAAATATATAAATCAAATCTTAGAAATTCAGGATAGATTATTTACAATTGGATCTCACTTAGCAACAGATTTTGAAAAGTCTAAAATGAAACTTCCTACAATATCCGATTTAGATATTGAACAACTTGAAATCTGGATGGATGAAATGGATAAAGAGCTCCCAGAGATGAAATCATTTGTTCTCCCTGGTGGTCACACTACTGTATCCTATTGCCATGTTTCTAGATGTATTTGTAGACGTGCAGAAAGAGTTATTGTTCTTCTGAATGAATCTGAATTTGTTGAGCCTTTAATTTTAAAGTACGTCAACCGACTTAGTGACTATTTATTTGTATTATCAAGAAAGCTAACATTAGACTTAAATGCTAAAGAACAGCCTTGGACACCTAAACAATAAATTAAAGTAAAAGTAATTTAGCTTATACTTGTATATTTTGAAAAAAAAGTTACTTTTGCCCAAATAATTATTAAATATAATAAGATATGTACTGGACACTAGAATTAGCATCGTATTTAGAAGACGCTCCTTGGCCAGCAACAAAAGATGAATTAATCGATTTTGCTATTAGAGCGGGTTCCCCTCTTGAGGTTGTTGAAAACCTTCAAGCTTTGGAAGATGAAGGCGACACTTATGAAAGTATCGAAGATATTTGGCCGGACTACCCTTCAAGTGAGGACTTTCTATTTAACGAAGATGAATACTAAAAAAAAGGTTGCCAATTTGGCAACCTTTTTTTAAACTCTAATTTTATTATAGAATATATACTTTACATATACTCCGCTTTAACAAGGTAATTCTGAACATAATCTTTAACTCCTTCCTCTAAGGTATGAAAACCATCTTTATAACCGGCATTTAAAAGTTTAGCCATATTAGCTTCCGTGAAATACTGATATTTATCTCTTATATCTTCAGGAGTATCTATAAAGGAAATATTTTCTGTTTTATCTAGTGCTTTAAACGTATTTTTTGCTAAATCTAAAAAAGTACGAGCTGTTCCTGTACCAAGATTGTACAACCCGCTTTCAGGAGTTTCATTTTTCAGAAACAAACAGACATTTACTACATCTTTCACATAAACAAAGTCTCTTAATTGCCCTCCATCAGTATAATCTGGATTATGAGATCGAAACAGCTTCATTCCCCCATTTTGATTTATTTGATTAAATGTATGGAAAATAACACTTGCCATTCTACCTTTGTGGAATTCATTAGGTCCATAAACATTGAAAAACTTCAAACCTACCCAAAAAGGTGGTTGAGATTCTTGTTTTAGTGCCCAAACATCAAAGTCATTTTTAGAGTCACCATAAGGATTTAAAGGTTTAAGTTTCTCAACAATTTCATGATTATCATCGTAGCCAAACTCACCTAATCCATACGTAGCAGCAGAGCTCGCATAAACTAATGGGATACTGTATCTTGAACAAATCTTCCATATACTCTTTGTATATTCAAGGTTTAATTCATCAAAAATATCTTTATCGAATTCCGTCGTATCAGTTCTTGCTCCAATATGGTATATAAAATCTACTTCTTCATTAAAATCCTCTAACCAAGAAATAAAATCTTTTCTTCCTACTTTTGTTTTTAAAGTTTTACCCTCTAAATTTCTCTCTTTTTCAACTTTAGAGAAATCATCTACAGCTACAATATTTGTAACTCCTTCTTTGTTTAATTTAGATATTAAACAACTCCCTATAAATCCAAGAGCACCAGTAACTACTATCATATAATAAAATTAGAATAACCCGTTTATTTCAGCATCAATTGAATTGATGATTTTACCTAAATCTTCTTGACTTTCAGGAAAACGGTTATTATCAATGTCAATAATTAATAATTTCCCTTTATCGTAAGTTGAAATCCAAGCTTCGTATCTTTCGTTTAACCTTTTAAGGTAATCCAAACGAATACTTTCTTCATACTCTCTTCCTCTTTGTTGAATATGATTTACAAGAGTAGGAACACTAGCTCTTAAGTAAATCAACAAGTCCGGAGCAGCAACAAAGGAGTCCATTAAATTGAATAAAGAGAAGTAATTTTCAAAATCTCTAGTAGTCATTAACCCCATCGAGTGTAAGTTTGGAGCAAATATAAATGCATCTTCATAAATAGTTCTATCCTGAATCACATTTCTTCCTCTCTCTTTAATCTCTTGAATTTGAGTAAAACGACTATTCAAATAATAAATTTGAAGATTGAAAGACCATCTTTGCATTTCTTCATAAAAATCATTTAAATATGGATTTTGCTCAACATCTTCCAAATGAATATCCCATCCATAATGTTTGGCCAACAAGTTAGTCAATGTTGTTTTACCTGAACCAATATTTCCTGCTATAGCAATATGCATAATTATATATTTTCAACTTAATTGAGGTATTCAATAAGGAATACTAAATTACAAAAATTGAATTAGTAAACAACTTATTTTAATCTAAAACTAATTGATATTTAAAGATTTTATCCCCTTTCTTAAAGTAAAAGTGATTCCCGAATTTGTCCATTTTTGTAACTCCATCAAACGGAAGGTTAACCTGCTTTTTATTTCTATTTTTAGTATCGTAAATAATCAATGACCCCCCATTTAAATAGCAAATATTATCTTCACTTATAACAACAGATTCCATACCCAATTGAGCATCAAAATATATCAAAGTGCCATACAAATCAAAAGAGAACATTCCTTTTGAAGCATCATATAAATATAAAACATTATCTTTTTCAAATAAATAATCTACCTTATTAAACCCTATCGTATTTTTTAAATTCGATATCTTCTGTTCTGTTTTACCATTAATATTAAGCAGAAGCAACATTGAATTTAGTTGATCGTATACCCAGAAATTATTTGGTCTATCTGAAACTGCAAGAAAGGTTCCATACTCAATTCCAAAACTACCTAGATCTAAACAATTAGAATAATTAGTTAATGTATTATCAACAGAACATATCAATTGTTGTTCTTCAGAAAATACAATCAACTTCATCGCATTAACAGGCAAAACTGACTGTATTGTACCAAATCGTTTTTGGCTTTCAGAGAACTTTAAAACACCAATTGAATCGTACTTAGAGATAACATTGTTTTTATAAATAAAAACATTTCCTATTCCATCAACTTTAAAATTTGATGTGGAATCAATACCATATTGATAAACCTCTTTCCAAGAAGTGTTTTTCTGTGAATAAACAATCAAAGAATGAATAGATAAAGTTACAAAAATGAAAAGTCGCTTGTTTAAAAAAATCATTTCTCTAGTTTAAATAAATTCAATTAATTCATTGTAATAATCTCTATTATTTGACAATCTAGGCACTTTATTTTGACCTCCTAATTTACCCTTTGATTTTAACCATAAATCAAAAATTCCTTTTTCTAAAGTTTGAATACTTAACTGGTCTAAAACTAAATTTTTTGTTCTTTTTGCGTCATAATCAGAATTTAAATCTCTGAGTTTTTCATCCAATAAAAAAGCAAACCTTTCCATATCATCCGGCTTTTTAATGAACTCAATTAGCCATTGATGTTTACCTCTTTCTTTATTTTCCATAAAAAGTGGACAAGCAGTGTAATCTCGAATTTGAGAGTTAGTTTTCAAACAAACATCTGCGATAGCTTGTTCAGTATTATCAACAATAAGCTCTTCTCCAAAAGCATTAATAAAACTTTTAGTTCTACCAGTAATTTTAAATCGAAACGGTTTTAAAGAAGTAAAGCTTATTGTATCCCCAATAATATACCTCCATAAACCAGCATTGGTAGAAATTACTAATGCATAATTTACCTCAAGCTCCACTTCTTTTAAATCTAAAACAATTTTTGAGCTTTTACCTTCAAAACATGACATCGGAATAAACTCATAAAACACACCGTAATCAAGCATTAAAAGTAATTCCCCTGAATCTTTCTGATCTTGTATCCCAAAAAATCCTTCTGAAGCATTATAAGACTCGACATACTTAATCGAAGGGCTTCCTACAATTTTTTTAAATTCTTCTTGATATGGCTCAAAACTGACTCCACCATGCATAAACAGCTCTAAATTTGGCCAAACTTCTTTTAATGTTTTCTTTCCTGTTATTTCTAATATCTTATTGGCTAACACCATTGTCCAACTAGGAACCCCTATCAAGATCCCCACATCTTCATTTATCGTATTTTCAGCTATCTTATCAATTTTTGATTCCCATTCGTTCATTAAAGCAATCTCCTTTGATGGAGTTCGTTTTATTTCAGCCCACCAAGGTAATGTCTTCATTATAATTGCAGAAAGGTCTCCTAAGTAGGAATCATCAGAAATAGAATTTGTTTCAGCACTCCCTCCTATAACTAGATGTTTCCCTTTATATAATTTTGCTTCAGGGTAATTTGAATAATAAAGAGCCAATAAATCTTTCCCTCCTTTTTGATGACAATCCTCTAAAGCTTCTTTAGTAACTGGTAATATTTTACTTCTATCTGATGTAGTACCAGATGATTTTGCAAAAAACTTTGTTTCAGAGTGCCATAATAAATTTTGTTCTCCTTTGACGATTCTATCAACCCAAAATTTAACATCGTCATAATCTTGAAGTGGAACTAATTCTTGATAATCTTTTAATTGCTTTATTTTTGAGTAATTATGAAGTTTACCCCATTCCGTATTTTGAGCAGAATTGACAAGTTTTTCGAAGATTTCATATTGAACTTCAAATGGATACTTTTTAAAAAGATCGATTTGATGAATTCTTTTTTTTATTATCCAAGCAAATATCGAATTAAAAGGCATCCTATCTTAATTTTAAAGGTAAACAAAAAATCCTGCTCAGTTTGAGCAGGATTAATTTAATAATTTTATTTGAAGAATTAACCCCAAATAAGAATAGATGCAACAATACCCAAAACTATAATTGTGTAAATTGTACCTATTGCAGCTGTAGATTCTTCGAAAAAGTTATCAGACATAATGTTTTTTTTTTCAAATTTATAAATAATATTTATTACTCCCTTAAAAAGTTACTTCTTTTTTCTTTTTCTCTTTTTTTTGGATTGACCAGACATTACGTCGTCATCTTCTGCTCCTCCGTTATCTTCTTCACTCGCTCCAAAAGAGTATGTCTCTTTACCATGTTGATCATATTTGTACTCTTCAATAACTTCCCCTTTCTTGTAAAGTGTTTTATGCTTTAATTTTCTTGTTGGGTAAAACTCTTCAGACCAACCTTCTAATCTCCCTTTTTTATATGTTTGATGGTCTTGAATTGCGCCTCCATAATAAAATGTTTTAAACTCTCCTGCTTTAACGTCCATGTCCCAGTGCTCTGTTCTTAGCAAGGTTCCATCGTCGTAATAAAATTTAAATTCTCCATCTTTAATACCCATTTTATAATTCAAGTCTTGCGTTACAATCCCCTCTCTGTTATAGGTCAAAAACTTTCCGTCAATATAACCATCCTTATAATTTACAAGTTTCTGCAGTTTAGATTCTTCGTAATATGTTCTCTGAGGTCCATGTTGTAATCCATTCTTATAATTTTCCCACAAAGTTGTATCTCCATTTTTAGTAAAAAATATAGCTCTACCATTCTGTTCTCCAACAAAGTAATTAATCTCCCACGCCATCTGTTGAGTTGAATCATACAGATAAGTCCAAGTACCATTTCGAACACCCTGAATATGAGATCTTACCACCTGTATACACCCTGAAGCATAAGTTGTTGTATCAATTCCATCTTCTTTCCCATTCGTAAATGAAACTGTTCTTTCTAACATACCATTATTATGGCAAGTTTCACACCTACCGTTAAACGGGGTTCCGTCAATACCTGCTGTAAAAGTATTATTATCTTGATTGTAAGATAGCTTTTCGTTACAATCAACAATTCCGGCTCTTTTACCACATTCCCATTCAGCGTATTTGATATTCTGCCTCCTTTTTACTGATTTATCGTAACAATTATCTTTCTTTTTAATCCCAAAATCTTGAGAAAAACTAAAAAAAGATAGAAAAATAAACCCTATTGCGACTAAACTATTTTTGATCATTAATTCTTTTTTTTTAATGTAACTTCAATTTTTATTCCTAAAAAGAGTTTCTAATTCTTTTCTCAACTTTAAAGGAACCTCTTTTGTAATATTCATCTCTGAATCGAAAGCAACTAATAATGAAGAACCTGTCGCTCTTATTTCTTTACCTACTTTTAAATCATACTCCAATACAAAACTCTTATTCCCTATTTTTTTACAAAAGATAAAAATTTCTGGTTCTTCATTTAAAAGAACTGGTTTAATATAATCTATTTCATTTTTCCTTAAAATAACACCATCTTTTTCCCAGTCCCAATTTTCTCCCATCAATCTTGAGAAAAGAACAACCCTCGCCATCTCAAAATAACTAAGATAAACCGCATTATTCACATGTCCCATCACATCAATATCAGAAAAACGAACTTGTATTTTAATCCCTTCCATTATTGACTAATTTGATCTAATGTTTCAAATTCCGAATTGTTACTTTTATATTCTGGAACTATTTGTTTCATTTTTGAAACGATATTCACATTTTCTTGAGACTCAAACAAAGATATTAATTCATCAATCAAAGTAATTACTTCAGAACTCTCCTCTCTAATTTTAGCTTTTAAAATTTGAGGATGGTGAGTAGGTAAAGTATTTTCATCTTTTGCTAAAAGTTCTTCGTATAACTTTTCTCCAGGCCTCAATCCAACTGTTTTTATCTCAATATCCTTCCCGATTTCTAATCCACTTAATTTAACCATCTTTTTAGCTAAATCAATTATTTTAACAGATTCCCCCATGTCAAATACAAAAATCTCTCCCCCTTCACCCATTGAACCAGCTTCTAACACAAGCTGACATGCCTCTGGAATTGTCATAAAAAAACGAGTAATTCTCTCATCTGTAAGAGTAATTGGTCCTCCTTGATCAATTTGTTTTTGAAATAATGGAATTACAGAGCCGTTCGAACCAAGAACATTTCCAAACCTAGTAGTTATAAATTTTGTAGTCGAAGATTTATTCAACGATTGGGCATATATTTCTGCAATTCTTTTTGAAGCACCCATTACATTTGTAGGGTTTACAGCCTTATCCGTAGAAATCATAACAAATTTTTCTACTGCATAATGAATTGAAAGATCAACTAGATTCTTAGTCCCTTTTATGTTTGTAAAAATTGCTTCTGAGGGATTGTCCTCCATTAAAGGGACATGTTTATAAGCAGCAGCATGAAAAACAAATTGAGGTTTAAAGTGATCAAAAAGTCTATTCATTCTTTCTTTCACTCGAATATCTCCAACAACTACGTCAAAATTTAAACTTGGAAAATTAAACAGCAACTCGTTTTGAAGTTCATACAAAGGGGATTCTGCTTGATCTAAAAGAATCAATAATTTTGGCTGGTACTTAGAAATCTGCCTTACCATCCCACTTCCTATTGAACCTGAAGCTCCAGTAACTAAAATAACTTTTCCTTCTAAATCATTAGAAATTTTATTCTCATCTAAAATAATTGGTTTCCTACCTAACAAATCTTCAATTCTAATTTTAGCAATTTGTTTTGTCGTAAACTCTCCATTTATCCAACTTCTTGGTTTAGGAACCTTAGTTATAGAAACATTATTATTCAGACAAATATCAACAATTTTTTTCCTATTCAATTCGTTTGGCTCTTGAATTGCCATGATGATTTGAGTAATCCCTTCATCTCTAATTAATCGTTCTAATTTAGAAGGATGGTAAATTGTTAACCCTTGTAATATAGAGCCATTTAATTTTTTATTGTCATCAATAAAGCCTATCATGTTATAGGAAATTAATGCATCTTTTTCTATAGTTCGTTTTGTAATCAATCCAGAAACTCCAGCACCATAGATTAAAACTCTCTCCGAAGAGTCTTTCGGTTTTATCGATTCTAGATAAATCAACTTTATTCCAAACCTCATCCCTGTCAATAGTAAAAAAGAAGATAAAAACTCAATCAATAAAACAGATGTTGGAAAAAGGTAAAAATTATCAACAAAATTGAACCTTAACACCCCTAAAATAAAGTAAATAAAAGAGGATGTTATGGACGCGAAAAAAATACGTCTTAAATCCTCAGTTGAGGTATGTCTAACAAGACCTTTATGAACTTTAAACCTATGAAAAACAATTAATTTAACTAGAATATATACAATCAGAGACTTAGATAAAATTTGCCATTCCGTAGATATTAATTCTTTATCTGCTTTTAAATCAAATCGTATTAAATAAGCAAATAATAACCCAACTAAAGATAAAGAAATATCTAGTAATTGAATCAACCACCTTGGAGAATTATTTTTAGGTAAAAACATATACAAATCTAAGAATTTTAATTATAAAAAAATATTCACCACTAATCTTTATTTCTAGTTACTTTTATAGATCCATAAAGTACAAAAACAAAAATCGAATGGTAGAAATTGAAAAAAAATTCACTGTTAATAAAGCTCTTTGGGAAAAGATAAAAAAACCAGCACCAAACGTTATAAAACAAAGCTATATTTCTGATGATAAAAAATGTACTGTTCGGGTTAGAATTAAAAACAACAAAGGATTTTTAACAATCAAAGGGGAAACAATTAATATTTCTCGTTCAGAATACGAATATGAAATACCTTTAGAAGAAGCAAAAGCAATGATGGATGAATTCTCTTCAAAAATATTATTCAAAAATCGATACGAGGTACTAATTGGGAATCACCTTTGGGAAGTTGATGAGTTCAAAGGTAAACTGGAAGGTTTAATAATTGCAGAAGTAGAATTAAAAAGCGAAACAGAAAAGTTTGAGCTACCAAACTGGGTAGATAAAGAAGTTTCAAATAATCCAAGGTATTATAACTCAAATTTAATTAAGGAACTTTAAACTCATTCTACTGGCTCTTTTACCAAATTACTTTTTTCTAAATCAAAAACCATTGAACCTAAACTAACATCAAACCATGCTAAGAATAATTCTAAAGTAATTACTTCAGGCCAATCCAACTCCTCTTCTGAAATTGCCAACAACTCGTTCCTAAAGATTTTCTTAAAATGCTGTTTAATAATTGGCTCTTCCTCGATAAATTCTTCTGTAATTAAATACAAAGAGGCTTCACTATTAAATTCCATAGACAAAACTACATCTTCTTCAAAGTTATTTGCCCAATCAAAAAATGGAGCTTTTGGTTTAACGGATAAATACCCCCTATTTACTATATTCATTACATTTAATTTTATGATAAAAAAACTCTTACTAATATAGAAACAAATCTAACACTTTTTTAAATCACTATTCGTAATTTTGTATAAACGAATGAATACACATTTGAATTAAAAGCTATGAAGCAATTTGATATTCCCGAATTTTACAAATCTCCAATTATTAGTAAAGTTAAAGCTAAACGAAAATTAGAAGATCCGAGAAAAAAAGACTTCACCCCTAGTATTCTAAAATTTGGTAAAGTAGAGTTTCTAATTGCTAGGCATTTTGGTTTTTGCTACGGTGTTGAAAATGCTATTGAAATTGCTTACAAAGCGATTGCTGAAAATCCAGGTAAAACTATTTACCTGTTAAGTCAAATGATTCATAATCCTGATGTCAACGAAGATCTCCATAGCTATGGCATTGAATTCATTCAAGATACCAATGGAAATCAATTAATCAGCTGGGATAAAATTAAAGCAGATGATATTGTAATCATTCCTGCATTTGGAACAACAGTTGAAATTGATGAAATCTTAACTGAAATTGGTGTTAATACCAAGCAGTACAATACAACTTGTCCTTTTGTTGAAAAAGTTTGGAACCGATCGAAATCCTTAGGTCAAAAAGAACATACAATCATAATTCATGGGAAACATAACCATGAAGAAACTCGAGCAACTTTTTCTCATAGTTTACAAAATGCACCTTCCTTAGTAATTAAAGACTTAGGAGAAGCAAAACAATTAGCGGACTTTATTCTTGGAAAAACAAATTTGGAAACGTTTACATCAATTTTTAAAGATAAAGTTTCTGATAACTTCAATCCAGAAAAAGATTTAAGTAAAATTGGAGTTGTCAACCAAACTACTATGTTAGCTTCTGAAACACAAGAAATAACAGATTTCCTTCGTGAAACAATGATACAGAAATTTGGGGCAGAAGACATTAAAGAACATATTGCTGACACAAGAGACACATTGTGTTATGCAACAAACGACAATCAATCCGCAACCTATGGGTTGTTAGATTCTGAAGCTGATTTAGCAATTGTAGTAGGAGGGTATAATAGTTCTAATACAACGCACCTAGTTGAACTTTTAGAGAAAAAATTCAATACTTTTTTTATCCAAAGTAAAAATAACATTGAGAATTTTAATTCAATTGAAAGTTTTAATATTCACAAGAAACAGATAGAATCTCATGACACTTTTTTAAAAGAGAGTTCTGACCCATTCAAAATTATTATTACTTCTGGTGCTTCTTGTCCTGATGCAATAGTAGATGGGGTTATTCAAAAAATACTTAACTTGTATCAAATTGAATTAAATGACAATTTCGAAATCTAATATTAAAGATAATTAGGTAATACTATTATATTTGTACTGATGGAAAAGCAAATCATACTAAATAAAAGGCATTTTGAACTTACTCTTAATCGCCTTTGTTATGAACTCATCGAAACACATAATGATTTTTCAAATACTGTTTTAATAGGCCTACAACCGAGAGGTATCAATGTAGTCGCTAGGCTTAAACAACAATTAGAATCCATTTTAAACAAAGAAGTCGTTTGTGGTAATTTAGATATTACTTTTTATAGAGACGATTTTAGAAGAAGAGAGATTCCTCTTATACCGAGTGCAACTAATATAGACTTTGTTATTGAAAACAAAAGCGTTGTATTAGTTGATGATGTTCTTTATACAGGAAGAACTATTCGTTCTGGTTTAGACGCACTTCTAGCATATGGAAGACCTAAAAAAGTTGAATTACTAACTTTAATAGATAGACGATTTAGACGAGATTTACCAATTCAAGCAGATTACATCGGAAAAACAGTTGATACTTTAATTTCTGAAAAAGTATCTGTTGAATGGCAAGAAATTGAAGGAGAAGATAAAATAGTTTTGTATACCCCAGAAACAAATGGATAATTATTTAAGCGTAGAGCATTTAACTGGAATTAAAGATTTAACTCGAAAGGATATTGAATTAATATTCAAAACTGCTGATAGTTTTAAAGAAGTTATTAATCGACCAATAAAAAAAGTACCATCTCTAAGGGATATTACAATTGCAAATCTTTTCTTTGAAAATTCAACAAGAACTAGACTTTCCTTCGAATTAGCTGAAAAAAGACTCTCTGCTGATGTAATTAATTTTAGTGCTTCAAGTAGCTCTGTAAAAAAAGGAGAAACTTTAATTGACACTGTCAATAATATATTAGCAATGAAAGTGGATATGGTTGTCATGAGACACCCTAATCCAGGTGCAGCTAAATTCCTATCTGAAAAAATATCTGCTAAAGTTGTAAATGCAGGAGATGGAACACATGAACATCCTACTCAAGCACTTTTAGACGCATATTCAATAAGAGAAAGACTTGGTTCAGTAGAAGGAAAAAAAGTTGTTATTGTTGGAGATATTCTTCATTCAAGAGTTGCTTTATCTAACATATATTGTTTACAAAAACTCGGAGCTGAAGTCATGGTTTGTGGACCAACAACATTGATCCCCAAATACATTCATGAACTTGGAGTTAAAGTGGAACACAATTTAGTTGCCGCTTTAGAATGGTGTGATGTTGCAAACATGCTTCGAATTCAACTGGAAAGACAAGAGATGAAGTTTTTCCCATCTTTAAGGGAATATACGATGCAATTTGGTTTAACGAAGGAAATTTTAGATAATCTATCCAAAGAAATAGTTGTTATGCATCCAGGACCGATAAATAGAGGTGTTGAAATTTCAACCGATGTTGCCGATTCAAAGCAAGCAGTTATTCTTCAACAAGTAGAAAATGGTGTAGCAGTGAGAATGTCTGTTATATATTTACTTGCAGCGAAAATCAACCGTTAATATTTTTATTATATTTGTAGAAATACATTAAGATGGATTTTCAAATACAACTAGAAAAGTTAAATGCTACAGTCGTTTCAAAAGCAGCTAAAATAACTGCTTTAAATGCTCCTGAACTTAAAGAAGCTTTTACTAGTCTAAACAAAAAAAGTATAAATTCAGTTGTTCTAGATTTATCTGAATCTAAATATTGTGATTCATCCGGGTTAAGTGCTATACTATTAGGAAACAGACTCTCCAAAGATACAAATGGTAAGTTTATTTTATGTGGACTTCAACCTGCAGTTTTTAAAGTTATTCAGATTGCTCAATTAGACAAAGTTTTACTTATAGCAGATAATAAAGAAGAAGCTTTCAAATTAATATAAATTGAACTTTTCTGTTACAATACTAGGTTCTGGAGCAGCACTTCCAACTCATTCTCGTAACCCTACTTCTCAATACATTCAATGTAATAACCGACATATTCTTATCGATTGTGGCGAAGGTACACAAATGCAGATGAGAAAGTTTGGCGTTAAATTTCAACATATTTCGCACATACTTATTTCCCATCTTCATGGAGATCATTTTTTTGGTTTAGTTGGACTCCTAAGTACAATGCATCTATTAGGCAGAGATAAAGGAATAACAATATACGCTCCAAAAGAATTAGAAGATATTTTAAAGCTTCAATTAGAAATAGGCGGAGCTAAACTTGGATTTGGCATTACGTTTCATCCAATAGAAAAGAATCAAACAGGAATAATATTTGAAGATAAAGTTCTTAAAATTTCTACTTTTCCATTAAAACATAAAATTCAAACCAATGGATTTTTGATTTCTGAAAAAGAAAAAGAAAGAACTTTGTTAGGAGATAAGTTTAAAGAAAATGGTTTATCATTAACCTTCATTCCTAAATTCAAAAATGGAGAAGATGTTATTGATGAATTAGGTAAAACCCATAAATACAAAGATTATACAACACCTCCTAAACCTTCAAGGTCTTATGCCTATTGCTCTGACACTGCTTATAGCGAAAGTATTGTTCCCTTTATAAAAGGTGTAGACTTATTATACCATGAGGCAACTTTTACAGAAAAAGAGAAAGAAAGAGCTAAATCTACCAAACATTCTACAGCATCTGATGCTGCTAAAATTGCTTTATTAGCAAACACAGAAAAACTTCTTTTAGGACATTTAAGTGCACGTTTTAAAAACAATGAACTTCATCTCAAAGAAGCAGAAGCAATCTTTAAAAATGTGGAAGTAGTAGAGGATGGAAACGAATATCACATTATATAGTAGAAAGAACGTTAATTATTATTAATTGGCTTCCTTTATTCCCTTATAAATTCTAAATTTGTATAAAAATTAAAAAGGATGAACACTTACGATATTACAATTATTGGTTCTGGGCCTGGAGGTTATGTTTCCGCTATCCGTTGTGCTCAATTAGGTTTTAAAACTGCATTGATAGAAAAATACGACACATTAGGTGGAACTTGCTTAAACGTTGGATGTATTCCTTCTAAAGCTTTATTAGATTCTTCAGAACATTTCCATAATGCAAAACATAATTTTACTGAACACGGAATTGAAGTAAGTGGTTTAAAAGCAAATTTAGAGCAGATGATTAGTCGTAAGGCTGATGTTGTGTCACAAACTTGTAATGGAATTAAATTCTTGATGGACAAAAACAAAATTGATGTTCATTATGGAATGGGTTCTTTCGTAGATAAAAACACGGTTAAAGTTTTAGATAAAGATGGTAAAGAAACTTTATTATCTACTAAAAATACAATTATAGCAACAGGGTCTAAACCAAACTATTTCCCTGGTATGGAACCTGATAAAAAACGAATCATCACTTCAACTGAAGCGTTAAAGATGACTGAAATCCCTAAAAAACTTTTAGTTATTGGTGGTGGGGTTATTGGTCTTGAATTAGGGTCAGTTTATGCTCGTTTAGGTGCTGAAGTAGAAGTTATCGAATTTGCTGACAGAATCATCCCAACAATGGATAAAACGTTAGCAAAAGAATTAACGAAAGCGCTTAAAAAAGAAGGTTTTAAATTCAATTTACAACACAAAGTTCAAAGTGTAGTAAATAATGGAGATAGTGTTACTCTAAAAGCTTTAAACAAAAAAGACGAAGAAGTTACTTTTGAAGCAGACTACTGTTTAGTTGCTGTTGGAAGAAAAGCATATACTGAAGGGTTAGGTCTTGAAAATGTAGGCTTAACGGCTAATAATAGAGGTCAAGTTGAAGTAAACGATCATTTACAAACCTCTGTACCAAACATCTATGCAATTGGTGATGTTGTTCGAGGAGCAATGCTAGCTCATAAAGCTGAAGAAGAAGGTGTATTTGTTGCTGAAACAATTGCTGGACAAAAACCTCACATGAATTATGATTTGATTCCTGGAGTAGTATATACTTGGCCAGAAGTTGCTGCTGTTGGTAAAACAGAAGAGGAACTAAAAGAAGCTGGTATGGAATATAAAGTTGGATCTTTTCCTATCAAAGCACTAGGAAGAGCTAGAGCAAGTATGGATACAGCTGGAATTATTAAAATATTAGCAGATAAAAATACAGATGAAGTATTAGGCGTTCATATGGTAGCTCCTCGTGCAGCTGACCTTATTATGGAAGCTGTTGTAGCCATGGAATACAGAGCATCTGCTGAAGATATCGCCCGTATTTGTCATCCTCACCCTACTTATTCTGAAGGAGTAAAAGAAGCTGCATTAGATGCTACTGAAGCTAGAGCACTTCATGTTTAAACTTCAAATATATTGATTGAAAGGGGTTACATTAGTAACCCTTTTTTATTGCTTAAAAAAATGAGTAGCATTTGTTAAACAAACCTCGTTGTTTCGTAAATTTGCAACTATGGATTATGAAATAGACCTTAAATTCAACAAATTAAAAGATGAACTTGAAAAAAAGTTTGGCCCAGGAATGGATTTACAAGCGATACTCTTTCTAGTAGGTGTAGACAAACTTGGTATGGGACATAAAAACTTTTCTAAAAATGAGAAAGTCGATTTGTTACATATTGCTATCTGTACAATTTTAGAACCTTATGGCTACTATACTTTTCAAGGAAGAGATGATGAAAATTGGCCACACTTCAACCTTGAAAAAGAGTTACCACAATTAGAAGATAAAGAACAACAGCATTTAATGAAAAGGGCTCTTCTAGAATACTTCCATTCAGAAGGAATTTTCACAATTTAATACATTATCAATTATATGGATTTTTTAATCAAAGCGGCACAATTAATATTATCACTTTCATTATTAGTGATACTACACGAGTTTGGACATTATATCCCTGCCAAATTATTTAAAACAAGAGTTGAAAAATTCTACCTGTTTTTTAACCCTTGGTTTTCTTTGTTTAAGAAAAAAATCGGAGATACTGAATGGGGAATTGGATGGTTGCCTCTAGGTGGGTTTGTTAAAATATCTGGAATGGTTGACGAATCTATGGACAAGGAGCAACTTGCCCAACCAGCTCAACCATGGGAATTTCGTTCAAAACCAGCTTGGCAACGTTTAATCATCATGCTTGGTGGTGTTACCGTAAATATCATAACTGCTGTTATCATATATGCAGGTATCACTTTTTATTATGGAGAAGAGCAATTAAAACCTCAAGAGTTATCCAATGGAGTAGCAATACATCCTTACTTAGAGCAATTCGGCATAGTATCTGGAGATAATATTCTTTCTTTAGACGGTGAAAACGTAGATAAAGCAATGGATCTCAACAAAGAAATCATGTTGAGAGGTAAAAGGGAATTAGATGTTTTACACGCAAATGGAACCAGTGAAAAAGTAATTCTTCCTGAAGATATTGATTATAAAATATTTGAAAATGGTGCTTATCCAGCGTTTGAATTAAGAGCTAAAAGAGTAACTATTGATTCGATTTTACCTGGAAGAGTAGCAGAAAATTCAAAAATGAAAGCTGGAGATCAGTTCATCAAAATTGGTGAAACAGATATTAACTACTACGACGATATAAAAAGAGGTCTATTTCAAGCTAGAGCTAAGGAAACTAATATTAGCTTATTAAGAGGTCAAGATACAATCAATCTTAAAGTAAATGTTCCAGAAGACGGTTTATTAGGTTTTAGTGTAAAACATAGCCAATCTGATTATCCTGATTATAATAAAATTAAAACAGCTCATTTTGGTCTAGGAGAAAGTTTTGTAAAAGGATTTAAAACTGGGAAAAACAC